>Ga0137407_10000301_pt1 | contig 34853 bp, 31 predicted proteins | sample CZOMad2_2_16fung_FD_108410 | JGI IMG/M metagenome (GOLD analysis project Ga0137407, IMG submission 108410) | Vadose zone soil fungal communities from Angelo Coast Range Reserve, California, USA - CZOMad2_2_16fungal (Illumina Assembly) | ecosystem: Environmental > Terrestrial > Soil > Vadose... | reverse complement strand
GCTCAAGCCGCAGGAGTACGAGGACTGGCTGGCATTCCAGCACCGCGGCCTGGTCGCGACCCAGGACGCCCAGCCGACCGCGCTCGACTTCGCTCCGCCGCTCGGGAACATGGTCGATCAGGGCCGGCGCATCGCGGCCGAGCAGGGCTGCCTGAAATGCCATACCACCGACGGGACGCGGCACATCGGGCCCACCTGGCTCGACCTGTACCTCCGCCGCGAGAGGCTGAACGACGGCAGCATCGTCGTCGCGGACGAGGCGTACCTGACCGAGTCGATGATGGACCCGGCCCTCAAGGTCGTCGAAGGGTTCCAGCCGGTGATGCCCAGCTTCCAGGGCAAGCTGGCGGGACCCGAAGTGGCTGCGCTCGTCGAGTACATCAAGTCGCTGCAGAGCGACGCGGTCCGCATCGGACCGTCGGAAGGACCCGCCTATGCGCCTATCCGAGGACGATAGCCACGCCCTGGCCGGCGCGCCGGCCGCGCCGACCTATCTGGAAGACGGCACGACGGTCATGTCCTGGCTCAATACCCGCGACCACAAGCGCGTCGGAGTGATGTTCCTCGTCTCGGTGATCCTCTTCTTCTTCCTCGGAGGCCTCTTCGCGCTGCTCATCCGCTTCAAGCTGCTGCAGCCGGGCCCGTTCTTCCTCGACGCTCTCGGCTACAACCGCATGTTCACGCTGCACGGCGTGGTGATGATCTTCCTCTTCCTCATCCCCTCGATCCCCTCCGCCTTCGGCAACTTCGTGTTGCCGCTGATGCTCGGCGCGCGCGACGTCGCCTTCCCGCGCCTCAATCTCTTCTCGTACTACCTGTACCTGGCGGGCGCGGTCCTGGCGATCCTGGCCATGATCCAGGGCGGCGCGGATACGGGATGGACCTTCTACACTCCTTATTCCAGTACCACGGCCACGCAGGTGTTACCGGTGCTGCTCGGGGTATTCATCCTCGGCTTCTCCTCGATCCTTACGGGGCTCAACTTCATCGTCACCGTGCATACCCTGCGCGCGCCCGGCCTGAGCTGGATGAGGCTGCCCCTGTTCGTCTGGGGCATCTACGGAACCTCGATCATCCAGGTGCTGGCGACGCCGGTGATAGGCATCACCGTGCTCATCGTGGCCGTCGAGCGCGTGGGCGGCTTCGGCCTCTTCGATCCGGCGCGCGGCGGCGATCCCGTGCTCTTCCAGCACATGTTCTGGTTCTACTCGCATCCCGCGGTCTACATCATGGTCCTGCCGGGGATGGGCGTGATCTCCGAGACGGTGGCGGCGTTCTCGCGCAAGAACCCGTTCGGCTACAAGGCCATCGCCATGAGTTCCCTGGGGATCGCCTTCGTGGGGTTCTTCACCTGGGGCCACCACATGTTCGTCGCCGGCCAGAGCACCTTCAACGCGGGCGCGTTCGGCATCCTCTCGATGTTCGTAGGCGTCTTCACCGCCATCAAGGTCTTCAACTGGGTGGGCACGATGTACCGGGGGGCCATCTCCTTCAAGACACCGTTCGCGTACATCTGCGGGTTCCTCTATTTCATCGTCTTCGGCGGGATGACGGGCGTCGCGCTCGCCACCACCTCCCTCGACATCCACTGGCACGACACCTATTTCGTGGTGGCGCACTTCCACTTCATCATGGTCGGCGCATCGGTGATGGCGTTCCTCGCCGCCCTCCACTACTGGTTCCCGAAGATGTTCGGCCGCATGTACCCGGAGGGATGGGGGCTCGTGGCCGCGTCGCTGATCATCCTCGGCTTCAACGCCACCTTCATTCCCCAGTTCCTGCTCGGTAACTGCGGAATGCCGCGCCGCTACTACCAGTACCCGGAGCATTTCCAGGCGCTGAACGTCGCTTCCACGGCCGGTGCGACGCTCCTCGGGTTCGGCTTCCTCATCATCCTCATCTACATGACGATCGCTCTCAGGTACGGCCAGCGCTCGGAGGCGAACCCTTGGGGTAGCAAGGGATTCGAGTGGCTGACGGCCTCGCCGCCGCCGACGCACAACTTCGACGAGATCCCCACCATCACCCAGATGCCGCACGACTACCGCACGCACGAGCCGCCGGGGGTCATCCGTGTCGCCTGAGGCTGCCAGCCTGCCCGAGGGCATCCTCGCGCATCATTTCGCCTCGCTGGAGCGGCAGAACGAGGCGATGCGGCTGGGGATGTGGCTCTTCCTCGCCACCGAGATCCTGCTCTTCGCCGGCCTGTTCACCGGCTACTCAGTGTATCGCTTCGAGTTTCCGCTCGCGTTCGCGGAGTGCAGCCGCCATCTGAGCCTCACCGCCGGCACCGTGAACACGATCGTGCTGATCACCTCCAGCTTCACCGTCGCGCTCTCCATCCACTTCGCCCGGACCGATCAGCGCCGCGCTGCCGTCGTCTGCCTCGCGCTCACCATCCTGCTCGCGCTCGGGTTCCTCGGGATCAAGGCGATCGAGTACACCGCCCACTTCCGGGAGCACGCGCTGCCGGGGAAGTACTACGCATTCGAGGAAGTGAAGATTCCCGGCGCCGCGATGTTCTACACGCTGTATTTCATGATGACCGGGCTGCATGGCCTGCACGTGGTGGCCGGCATGAGCGTGCTCACCTGGCTGCTGTGGCGCACGAACCAGGGCCGCTACTCGTCACGGTACTACACCGGTCTCGAGTTGGGCGGGCTCTACTGGCACCTCGTCGACCTGGTCTGGATCTTCCTTTATCCGTTGCTGTACCTGATCTGAGGAGCGCACGTGGGCGAGAGCGGATCGAGCGGAGGAGCGAACGTGGCGCTACACCCCGACGATCGCCACGAGGAGCACGCGCACTCCGCCATCCCCTACGTCGTGGTGTGGATCGCGCTGCTCGTCTTCACCGCGCTGACCTATCTCACCGGCAAGCAGCACCTAGGGACCTGGGCGTTGTTCATCGCGCTCGCCATCGCCTGCCTGAAGAGCGCGCTGGTGGCACTGATCTTCATGCACCTGAAGGACTCGTCGGGGATGACGCGGCTCGTGTTCGGCACCTCGCTGGTCTTCGTGGGCATCTTGCTCTTCTTCACCGTCGCCGACGTGGCGACGCGGTTCCGTCCGGCCACCCCCGCCGGCGCGCCGTTCGGAACGGAGCGCTCACGGCCCGAGGGACTGCTCGAGCACGAGATGCCGGAATAGGCGCTGCCGCCGAAGGCGGCATTGCGCCTACGCCGTTGCTGGCTGTTTCCGCGGAAGCGGAAACAGCCTTGAAAAGCATTTACGGATGCTTCGCCTGATCCTCGGCGGCGATCTTCCCGATGTTCTCGCGCCGCCCACGATCGTCCGCGACGTTCCCCACCGCGAACCGCCGCTCCGCCTCCGCAAAATCGCGCAGCACCTCTTCCGCCGAGGCGTATTGCTGCTTCGGGAGCGCCTTGAAGAAATTGATCACTTCAGGGCGCCTCGTTGTCTTCCGCCATCTGCACCAGGTCCTCGCGCGTGGCGGGATACTCCAGCTGCGCGAGGTGCCACCCGGGGCTGCGCTTCGGATCCTCTCCGATTCCTCTCGCCATGTCCGAAAGCTACAGCGCCCGCTCCTGCATGGCCCGCTCCTCCATGCTCCGGAGAGGCAGGCGGTCGGTGACGCTTCTGCCGGGTGGCAGCGCCGACCACCCGCCGCCCCTTTTTGCCTACCCCGTCGAGGTGCGTAACTTGCCGCCAGTGCAGCCACCCGAGATTGCGCGCGATCCGCAGCTCTTGCATTCGGTGCGCGAAGCGGCGCAGCGCGCCGGCAGCCTCGAAGACGCACTCCGGGCAGCCTTGCAGCGCATCTGCGCTGCGACGGGCTGGCAGGCCGGACGGGTGGAGTTCGCGCAAAGGGCGACCGAGAACGCGCCGCGCACCATCTGGTACCTCGAGCAGCCCGATCGCCTAGACGCGCTCAAGGGCGTCGCCGAGCGACGCCGGCACAGCGATGGCGGCGGGCTGGCGGGAAAGGTGCTGCGCGAGGGCGCCCCCCAGTGGCGCCCCGGTTCCGAGGACGGAGCGGGAGCGGTGTTCGCCTTCCCGGCCGTCGCCCGACGCCGCACCGTGGCCGCCGTCGAGTTCTTCTCCACCGCCGCCGAGCCGCCCGACGACGCCCTGCTTTCGAGGATCACCCGCGCCTGCGCCGAGCTGGGCCGCGTGATCGAGGAGAAGCCGGCGCAGGAGATGCTGCGCAAGGCAGAGCGGGGCTACCGCGACCTGTTCGAGAGCGTCTCCGAGGCGCTGATCGTCGTCGATCCGCGCACCGGCATCATCCAGGACGCAAACCCCCGCGCCTGCGACCTGTATGGCGTTCCTCGCGAGCGCATGCTGGGGATCTCGGTTCACGGCCTGTGGTCGGACGCCGGCGTCGCCCGCGCGGCGATCGCGCGGGGCCGCCGCTTCGAGACGGTCCTGCACCGCCGCAACTTCGACACGGTGCTGGAGGTGAGCGCGAGCCCCGTGCAATATCACGGGCAGCAGGCAGCGCTGCTGCTCAGCAGGGAGGTCACGCAGCGCGTCCGGGTGCTCGATGCGCTCCGCGCGTCCGAGGAGCGCTATCGCATCCTCTTCGAGAACAACCCGCAGCCGATGTGGGTCGAGGACGCGGAGAGCGGCACGTTCCTGGCCGTGAACGAGGCCGCCGTGCGCCATTACGGGTGGCCGCGAGAGAAGTTCCTCACCCTGCGCTCGGCGGATCTGCGGCTCGATCCCGGCGCGGGCGCGGAGCAGCGCGCCGGATCGCCTGCCGTCGAGCGACACCGGACGGCCTCGGGCGAGGCGCACGACCTCGAGCTCTCGGTCCACGAGGTGGTCTTCGAGGGCCGGCGCGCCCTGCTCGTGGCGGCCTTCGACGTGACGGCCCGCCGCAAGGCGCAGGCCCGTCTGCTGCAGGCGGCCTTCTACGATCCGCTCACCGGGCTGCCCAACCGCGCGCTCTTCAAGGACCGGCTCGAGGTCGCGTTCGCGCGTGCGAAAGGCCGCGAGGCCGCGCCGTTCGCGGTGCTCTTCCTCGATCTCGATCGGTTCAAGGTGGTGAACGACAGCCTCGGCCATCGCGCGGGCGACGAGCTCCTGGTGCAGATCGCCCGGCGCCTGGAGAGCTGCCGGCGCGCGGGCGATACGGTGGCCCGCCTGGGCGGCGACGAGTTCACGTTGCTCGTGGAAGGCGTCTCCACGGCGGACGAGGCGATCGCGGTCGCCGAGCGCGTCCACCGCTCGCTGGCGCCGCCGCACCTGATCGAAGGGCACGAGGTGTTCGCGGGGGCCTCGATCGGGATCGCGCTCGGAGGACCGGCGACGGAGCGGGTGGAGCACCTGCTGCGCGACGCGGACACGGCGATGTATCGCGCCAAGGTGCGCGGCTCGCGCCACGCGGTGTTCGATTCCTCGATGCACGAGCGCGCGATGGCGGCGCTGCGCATCGAGAACGAGCTGCGCCGCGCGCTGGAGCGCGGCGAGATGCGGGTCCACTACCAGCCCATCGTCGAGCTCTCCAGCGGCAGGACGCTCGGCGTCGAGGCGCTGGTGCGGTGGGAACACCGCGAGCGCGGGCTCGTCCCGCCGAGCGAATTCATCCCCCTGGCCGAGGAGACCGGCCTGGTGGTCCCGCTCGGGCGCTGGGTGCTGGACGAGGCGTGCCGCGCGTTCGCCGCCTTGCCGGAGCGCATCAATCTCTCGGTGAACCTCTCCGGCCGCCAGCTGCTGCAGCAGGAGTTCTGCGGGGAGCTGCGCGAGATGCTGGCGCGCTGCCGGATCGAGCCTTCGCGCCTGCGCCTGGAGCTGACGGAGAGCATGCTGATCGGAAACGGGGCCGCCGCGCGCGCGGCCCTCACCCAGCTGCGCGGCACCGGCGTGCGCCTCTGCATCGACGACTTCGGGACCGGGTACTCGTCGCTCAGCTATCTGCACGAGCTGCCCATCGATGCGCTCAAGATCGACCGCTCGTTCGTCGGCGCGATGGGCGATGACGAGCGCAAGATCAAGATCGTCCAGAGCATCCTCGTGCTGGGAAAGAGCCTCGGGATCGACGTGGTCGCCGAAGGCGTGGAGACCTCGCAACAGGCGGAGCTCTTGCGGCGTCTCGGCTGCGAGCAGGCGCAGGGCTATTTCTTCGCGCGGCCGGTCCCGCTCGAGCAACTGAACTTCCAGGGTTGAGCCTTACTTCATCTCGCCCGTCCCCCCGACCACCTGCTTGGCGTGCCCGGCCGGGATCTTCCCGCCCGGGTCGACGCCATTGATGAGCGCGACCTCCTCCAGCTTCACCGACGACGGATACTTCGAGTTGAAATCGCTCACCGACATCGGCTGATCGATCCTCACTATCTTGACCCTCGCAGGCTTCACCGACAGAGCGCTCGAGTCCGTGAGCTCGCTGAAGGTCCCCATCGCGTCGACGAACGTGTTCTGGTAGGCGGACAAGCCTCCCTGCGGCGTGTACCCGGCCATCATGTACGTGTTCCCCTGGTGGGAAGTGAACGAGATCACGCCCTCGATCACGCCTTGCTGCGTCTGCGCCTGGAACGCCCGGGCCACCTTTGCGCCCTTCACGTTGAGCGGCGGCCCGGCCTTGATTCCCTGCTGCGAAAAGAGCTTCTGCGCCGCTTCGTCCGGCGAGATCTTCCCGGCGGTCTGGAGCTGCAGGATGGCGTCCTCCTTCGGGCTAGCCGCGGCCACGGCCTGCGGCGTGTTCTGGTGCTTCCATCCCGAGGGCAGCCTCCACTGGAACTTCATCTCCGGGTGATAGAAGGTGTCGCCCTTGAAGAAACCCTGGCGGGGATCCTCGCCGAAGGCGATCCCGTCGATCAGCTGCAAGTACTTCTCCCGCTCCACCTTCATCCCCTCGGTCGAACCCTTCAGCTCCGTCTTCAGCCGCTGCTGCGTCGCCTGCAGGCGATTCCCCGGGTCGGGGTGCGTCTGCAGCCATTCCGGCGTCTTCCCCGCGCCCGCCTGCTTCGACACGCCGTCGAGCATCTGGAACAGCGGGATCATCTGCGACGGGTCGTAGCCGACCTTCGTCATGAACCGGAACCCGAGCTCATCCGCCTGCGTCTCGTCTTCGCGCGAGTACTTGAGGAAGAGCAGCTGCAGACCCGCGCTCGCCACCTGCGCGGCGGAGGCGACGGTCGGCGAGAGGACGGACCCGATGCCGAGCCCGATCTGGGCGACTTGTTGCTTGCTCATCTGGTTCGCCGAATGGCGCGCCGCGACGTGGCCCGTCTCGTGCCCCAGCACCGCCGCCAGCTGCGCCTCGGTGTTCAGATAGCCGAGAATGCCGCGGGTGATGAATATCGGGCCGCCGGGGAGGGCAAACGCGTTCACGCTCGCGTCGTCGACGATCTCGTACGACCAGGGGAGGTTCGGCCTGCCGCTCTCCTGGGACAGCCGCTTGCCGAGGCCCTCGATGTACTGGCTCAGCTCCGGCTTCTCCTTGTACAGGCCGTATGTCTGCTCGGCTTCCTGCTTGGCCTGCTTCCCCAGCTCGATCTCCTGCGACTCGGAGAGCAGGTTCAGCTGCATCTTCCCCGTCGCGGGATTGCGGACACAGGAGCAGAGAGCGAGGGCGATCAGCGGAAGAGATTTGCGCATGAGAGTCAAAGTAGGCGGTCAAGGCGCCGCTGACAGCGGTCTGGACTTTCAGGTTTGACTCGCCGACGTTCGGCGCAGTCGCCGCGAGGTCGCCCTCTCGCCGGGCGACCGGGGCGGCGCCGCCTCAGAGCGGAAGCCGCAGCCGGGCGCGCGCGCCGCGCCGGTCGTTGCGGTTCTCGAGCGCGAGCGAGCCCTGATGCGCCTCCGCGATCTGTCGCGCCAGCGCCAGCCCGATTCCCGATCCGCCGGCCTTGGTGGTGAAGAACGGCACGAAGAGGTTTGCGGTGCTGGTGACGCCGGGGCCTTCGTCCGCCACGCAGATCTCGAGCTGGCGCTGTCCGACGCTCCAGCTCACTTCGACTCGGCCGCCTGTCTCCAGGGCGGCATCGGCGGCGTTCCGGATGAGATTGATGAGCAGCTGCTCGAGCTGGTCCGCGTCGGCGCGCACCGACACCGGTGGTCCTTCCCGCACGTGCACGGAAATCCGTTTCTCCAGCGCCGCAACCCGGTTCACCCAGTCCGGCACGTCAAGGTCGCGCAGCTGCGGCGGAGGAAGCCGGGCAAGCCTGGTGTACGCGCTCATGAAGCGCATCAGCCCCTCCGCGCGCCGCTCGATGACCGCCAGACCCGCTTCCACGTCTTCGGGCGCCGAGCCCTTCAGGCTGCTGGAGATGCTGTGGATGGGTGCGAGCGAGTTGTTGATCTCGTGCCCGAGCACTCGCACCAGGCGCTGCCAGGCGAGGCGCTCCTCCTCCCTGAGCGCGCGCCTGAGGTCCGTGAGCACCAGGAGCTGGTGGGGAAGCCCGCCCATCCGGAACGTGCTGCGCCGCACTTCGAATCGGCCGCTGGCTCCGGGCAAGCTCAACTCCATCACGCGCGCCGACTCGCCCGCCAGGGCTTCCTCGAGCCGCAGCCGTCCGGCGTCGAGCCCTCCCGACTCGAGCAGCTGCGACAGGGGGATGCCGAGCAATTTCTCCGCAGCGCGATTCGCCAGTGCCGCCCGGCCCCGCGCATCGAAAGCGAGCACCGCCACCTCGATCTCGTCCATCACCCGCCGCAGGAGCGCCCCTGCCTCGAGCGAGCCGACGCGCTGGGCATGCAGGGTGTCCGCCAGCTGGTTGATCTCCAGCAGCAGCTCGCCGAGCGGGTCGCCCGGGCGCGCCTCCCGCCCGCGCACCGAGAAGTCCTCCTCGCGCAGCGCGGCGAGCAGGTTCGCGGCGGTCTGCAGGGGCCGCAAGACCCGCTCGCGCAGCGTGAGCGAGGTGAGCAGCCACACGACCACCACCAGCGCACCCACGGTCCAGCCCACCTTCGCGTCCTCGACGTACGACCGGAGCAAGAGCAGCGTGGCGAGCACCCCGGGCGCGCCCGCGGCCAGCGAGAGCAGGAAGACGTGCTGATCGTGCGTCAGCCGCTTCTTCCGCCGCGTCACGAAGCTTTCAAACCATGATGCTGGAGCCTGCGGTAGAGGGCGCTGCGGGAGAGGCCCAGCTCCTTGGCTGCATCGCTCACGTTGCCGCCGCAGCGGGCCAGCGCCCGCTGGATCAGGTGCCGCTCCGCATCGTCCAGGGTCATGCTCTCGAGCAGCGCGGGCCCGCGCTCCGGAGCGCCGAGCAGGAGATCCCGCGCGGTGATCTCCTCGGCGGAGGCGAGCAGCAGGGCGCGCTCCACCGCGTGCTCCAGCTCCCGCACGTTGCCGCGCCAGGGTTGACGCACCAGCGCTTCCAGCGCGTCCCGCGAGAAGCGCCGGGCGGGCGTGCCGCCCCTGTCGACGAGGCGCTTGAGGAAGAACTGCGCCAGCTGCGGAACGTCGTCGAGCCGGTCGCGCAGCGGCGGAAGCTGCACCTCCACCGTGTTCAGGCGGTAGAGCAGGTCCTCGCGGAACCGGCCTTGCGAAACCCCGTCGTGCAGGCGCGCGTTGGTGGCGGCGAGGACGCGCACGTCCGCGCGCTTGACCTTGCTCGAGCCCACCGGGGTGAACTCGCCGGTCTGCAGCACGCGCAATAGCTTCGCCTGCTGCTGCATCGGCATGTTGCCGACCTCGTCGAGAAAGAGGGTGCCGCCGTCGGCAACCTCGAAGGCGCCGGCGCGATCCGTCTTCGCGTCGGTGAAGGCGCCGCGGACGTGGCCGAACAGCTCGCTCTCGAAAACGCCTTCCGCGACGCCGCCGGCGTTGACGGTGACCAGAGGCTTGGCTGCGCGCTTCGACACCGCGTGGATGTAACGGGCGACCACCTCTTTTCCGGTGCCGTGCTCGCCGGTGATCAACACGTTAGCGTCGCTGGGCGCCACCTTCTCGAGCACGCGCAAGACCGCCTGCATCGCCGGCGAACGCGCGATCATCTGGGGCGCGTTTCCCCTCAGCCGGGAGTTCTCTTCCTCCAGACGGAGGCTGCGGCGCAGCGCGCGCCCGAGCTCCACCTGGGTGCGCAGGGTGGCGATCAGGCGCGCATTGTCCCACGGCTTCTGCACGTAGTCGCGGGCGCCGCGCCGCATCGCTTCCACGGCGCCCTCCACGCTGCCCCACGCCGTCATCACCACGACGGGCAGGGTCGGGTCGAGCGCGCGCAGCCTCGACAAGAGGTCGAGCCCCTCGCCACCGCTGGTCGTGTCGCGGGCGTAGTTCAGGTCGATCAACGCCGCGTCGAAATCCTCGTGCTCGAGCGCAGAGAGCACGCCCGCGGGGGAGGTCGCCGGCACCATGGCGATGTTTTCGCGCTTGAGCAAGAGGCGGAGCGCCTCGAGGACGTCGGGCTGGTCGTCCGCGGCGATGATCCGCGTCACCTTGCCAGCCACCCGTCCTGCAGCCGCACGATGCGGTTGCCGTACGCCGCGTTCGCCTCCGAATGCGTGACCTGCACGATGGTGGTCCCCTGGCGATTCAGCTCGCGGAAGAGCAGCATGATCTCCGTTCCCTGCTCGGAGTGCAGGTTGCCCGTAGGCTCGTCCGCGAGCAAGAGCCTCGGCTTCGCGATCACCGCAGGCACCTCACCACGATGGCGCCGAGCGCGACCACCGCCGCGGCGAACGCCTGCGCAGCCGCAAGCGCAACCAGCAATGACGCGAGCGCAATCATTCCAGCGTCCCTTCAGGCCGCGGAAGTGCCGGTCTCCTCGACGATGCGGCCGTCGAAGAGCGAGACCGTCCGGGTGGCGAGCCGCGCGTAGGTGGGGTCGTGCGTCACCATGATCAAGGTCGATCCGCCCTGGTGGAGCTCGGAGAGCAGCTTCATCACGCCCAGCCCGTTCTTGGAGTCCAGGTTTCCGGTGGGCTCGTCGGCGAGAAGGATCAGCGGATCTCCGGCCACGGCGCGCGCCACCGCCACACGCTGCTGCTGCCCGCCGGAGAGCTGCCCCGGCATGTGACGTGCCCGGTGGCTCATCCCCACCCGGTTCAGCGCTTCCTCCACGCGCCTGCGGCGCTCTTGCGGAGGCATGCCGCGATACGTGAGCGGGAGCTCGACGTTCTCGAATACCGTCAGGTCACCGATCAGGTTGAAGCTCTGGAAGATGAACCCGATGTGGCGGTTGCGGACGTGCGCCCGGTCGGAAGGCGACAGGTGCTGCACCGGCTTGCCGTCGAGCACGTACTGTCCCGAGGTCGCCGTATCGAGCAGCCCGAGGATGGCGAGCAAGGTGGTCTTCCCCGACCCGGACGGACCGACGATGGAGACCCACTCGTTCCTCCGGACCTCGAGGTGGATGTTGGAGAGCGCGTGCGTCTCCACCTCGTCGGTGAGAAACACCTTCTCCATGTCCTGCATCGCGATCAGGGGGTCGCTCACCGCAGCCTCACACGGTCGGTTGTGTCCCACTGCGACATCTCGGACAGGATCACGGCGTCTCCCTCGGCGAGGCCGTCGACGATCTCCACCGTGCTGACCGAGCTGCGCCCGAGGCGCACCTTCACGCGATGCGCTTCGTCGCCGCCTTTGACGATCTTGAACAGCTCGGTCTGGCCGCCGGCCTGCGCGCCCGCGGGCCGCCCGACGAAAAGCACGTCCTGCAGCTTCTCGATCTCGATGGTTCCTTCGACCGTGAGGTCCGGCCGGGCGCCGCGCGGCAGCTCGGCGGGAAGAGAGACGTCCACCTCGACCGAGCCCTGATTGGCCGAAGGAGAGATCCGGGAGACCTGCCCCTGCACCAGGCCGTTGCGCGTGTCGATGGCGGCCGCGAGGTGCAGCGCCAGATCGCGCGCTTGCGTCTCCGGGATCCGCAGCACGGCCTTGAGCCGCTCCGGCTGGACCACCTTGGCGAGCAGCGCGCCCGGGGTGACCCACTGCCCGAGCTCCAGCGGAAGCTCGGAGAGCACGCCGCGATCGACGGAGCGCACCTTCATCGAATCCACCTGATTGCGCCGGAAAGCCACCACGGCCCTCAGCCGCTCGATCTGCGCCTCCTGCGCCGCCACCTGCTCCTTGCCGCTCCCCGCCACCACGCCGAGGCGCTTGCGCTCCAGGTCGAGACGGCTCCTCAGCTCCTCGGCGCGCTCCACCTGCTGCCGCGCCTCCACCTCGCTGATCACGCCATCGGCGGCAAGCTTCTGATCCGCCTTCGCGCGGCGCTGCGCGTCGGCGGCCTGGGCCTCCAGCGTTGCCAGGCTGGACCGCGTCGCGAGCGTGTTGCCGTCCGAGGTGGCGCGCAGGTTGATGAGGTCCGCCTGCGCCTGGGCGAGCTGGCGTTCGGCGTCCAGCGCCTGCAGCATCACGTCAGGATTCGAAAGCTCGAGCAGCACGGCGCCCGGCTCCACCTGCGCCCCTGGCCTGAGCGGGATGCGCTCGACGCGCCCGGCGGTATCCGCCGTGATCAGGCGAATGCGCTCCGGAACCAGCGTACCCGGCCCCTTGACCTCGCGGAGCATCGGGCCGCGCTTCACGGTGTCGGTCCACAGCCCGCCGCGGTCCACCAGGGGCGCTGCCGCGCGCAACCGCGAGAGGCCGAACGTGATCGCGGCGAACAGGGCGGCGGCGGACGCGGCCAGGATCAGGTTCCGCTTCCGCCGGTTCCGCGGCTTGCGCGGGATGTCCACCACGCTCGTGCGCGGGTCCATTCTGGAGATCTCGGGCTGCATCCCATGGGCAAATCAGCGAAGTTCGTGCCAGCGGCCGCAGAGGAAGCCCGCCGGGCGGCGTGACCGGGGCGGGGATCGGCCGTCCCATATCCGGACAGGCGCGGTGGTCAGTCGCGGCCGCCTTTAGACTGTACACAGTGCAAAATGTGTTCTAGGCGGTGCACGTGTCGTTCTGGCGCGAGATGTCCAAGGGCGAGCGCGCGACGTTCCGCGCCTGCTTCGGCGGCTGGGCTCTCGACGGCATGGACTTCCAGTTCTACAGCTTCGTCATCCCGTCGCTGATCGCGGGCTGGCACCTTTCCAAGGCGGAGGCCGGAACGCTGCAGACGACCACGCTCCTCGCTTCCGCCCTCGGCGGGTGGCTCGCGGGCCTCATCGCCGACCGCATCGGCCGCGTGCGCACGCTCCAGATCACCATCCTCTGGTTCGCGCTCTTCACCGGCCTCTGCGGCCTGGCGCAGAGCTACGGCCAGCTCCTGGCGGCGCGCGCGCTGATGGGGCTTGGCTTCGGCGGGGAATGGGCCGCGGGCGCAGTGCTGATGGGCGAGGTGATCGCCGCCCGGCATCGCGGGAAGGCAGTGGGCGCCGTCCAGAGCGGTTGGGCGCTCGGATGGGGCGCGGCGGCCGTCCTGTACACCATCATGTTCAGCGTCCTGCCCGAGCAGACCGCCTGGCGCGTGCTGTTCCTCGCGGGCATCCTCCCTTCGCTCCTCGTGCTCTACATCCGCCGCAGCGTCGAGGAACCCGCCGTCTTCCGCGCGGCGCGCGACAGCGGCGCGCGAGGCCGGTTCTGGGAGATCTTCGCGCCGGACATCGCGCCGACCACGGCGTTGGCGGCACTGCTCGCGACCGGAGCGCAGGGCGGCTACTACGCGATCACCACCTGGTTGCCGACCTATTTGAAGACGGTGCGCGGCCTCTCCGTGTTCAATACCGGCGGATACCTGGGAGTCGTCATCGCAGGCTCGTTCTGCGGATACCTGGTTTCCGCCTGGCTGTCGGACCAGCTCGGCCGCAAGCGCAATTTCTACCTGTTCTCGCTCTGCTCGATGGCCACGGTGCTCGCCTACACGCTGGCGCCGATCAGCGACCGCGCGATGCTGGTGCTCGGCTTTCCCCTCGGCTTCTTCGCCAGCGGGATCTTCAGCGGCATGGGCGCCTTCTTCACCGAGCTGTTCCCGACCCGCATCCGCGGCTCCGGGCAGGGGTTCAGCTACAACTTCGGCCGGGGCATCGGCGCGCTGTTCCCGAGCGTGATCGGTCTGCTGTCCGCCACCATGCCACTCGGACGCGCCATCGGCGTCTTCGCGGCGTCCGCCTACGCGCTGTTGTTCATTGCGGCCGTGCTGCTTCCCGAAACGCGCGGCCGGGAGCTGGCCGCAGTTGCCTGAGCTGCAAAAGCTCTGCGACGGCGCGGCGCTGCTGTCGATCGCGAACAAGGACGCGCTCGATCTGGCCGCTGCCTTCGCCGACGATCCGCCGGAGGGTCTGCTGGACGCGGTCCCCGGCGCGCGGACGCTCTTGCTGCTCTACGATCCCGAGCTCCTCGACATCGAAAGGCTCGATCTGTCGCGGCGGGGCGAGCGGCCGCCGCCGCGTGTCGTTCGCCTGCAGGCCTGCTACGACGGGGCCGATCTGGACGACGTGGCGCGCGAGCTCGGCATGCGGCGCGAGGAGCTCGTACGCCGCCACCTGGGGTCGGAGCATGTCGTCTCCTTCCTCGGGTTCGCGCCGGGCTTCGCGTACATGACCGGAGGCTTTCCGGTGCCGCGCCTGCGCACGCCTCGCATGCGCGTTCCCGCCGGCAGCCTGGCCGTGGCGGATGGCTACACCGGCATCTATCCCGCCGAGACGCCCGGCGGATGGCGCCTGCTCGGTCACGTCGCGGCGCGAATGTTCGACCCAGCCGCCGCGCCGCCATCGCTCTTGCGACCGGGCGACCGTGTCCTGTTCGAGGCGGTCGAACAGCTCGCCGAGCCGCCCGCGCGCGCGACACGACCGAAGGCGCAGGGGGAGGCGCTTCTCCGCGTCGTCACATCCGGCGCATTCACTTCCGTGCAGGGAGGCCCGCGATACGGCCTTTCCGCCTCCGGAGTCCCCGCCGGAGGGGCGATGGATCTCGCCTCGCTTGCTGCTGCCAACCGGGCGCTGGGAAATGATCCGTTCGCGGCGGCGCTCGAGATCACCCTGGTCGGGCCGGAGCTGGAAGCTTTGCAGGACTTGCGCTTGGCGCGCGGAACCGAGGTGCGCACGATGAAGCGCGGAGAGCGCCTGAACACGGGGCTGGCGCAGCGCGGAGTGCGCGCCTACGTCGCGGTCGAGGGAGGGCTCGCGCCGGCATTGCCGGGCGAGACCACGCGTCCGGTGCGGGCGCGCGAGGTGCTGCGCCGCGGATCAGGGCGGCCGGCGCAGGGTCCCCGCGCGCCGCGACTGCCGATCCGCTGGGGCGAGCCGCTGATCGAGATACGCGCGCACCGCGGCCCGCAATGGGGCTTCTTCGCCAGCCCGGAGGACTTCTTCGACTTCGAGTACCGCGTCTCTCCGAGCAGCGACCGCCGCGGCCTGCGCCTGCGGGGTCCGGCGCTCGCTCTCGAGCGGCGCTCGGACATCCCGCCCGAAGGGACAGCTCCGGGGGCGGTCCAGGTGCCGGGGGACGGCATGCCCATCGTCCTCGGACCGGATCGCCCGGTGACCGGCGGATATGCCAAGATCGCAACCGTGATCCCGAGGGACTTCCCGCTGCTGGCGCAGGCACGCCCCGGTACCGCGGTCCGCTTCGTGGAGCAGCCATGGACCTGAACGCGGATGTCGGCGAAGGAATGGACGACGCGCCTTTGCTGCCGCTCCTCACGTCTGCAAACATCGCCTGCGGCCTGCACGCGGGCGGGCCTCTGCTGATGGATCGCACGGTGGCCCTCGCGCTTTCGCATCGCGTGGCGGTGGGCGCGCACCCGGGATACGCGGACCGCGCACACTTCGGCCGCAACGCGATGGAGTTGCCGCTCGACGAAGTGCGCGCACTGGTGCTGTACCAGGTGGGCGCGTTGGACGGCTTGGTGCGCGCGCGTGGCGGCCGACTCAAGCACGTGAAAGCGCATGGGGGACTCTACAATCGCGCAGCGAAGGATCGGGCGCTCGCGGTCGCCATCGCCGAGGCGGTGCACGCGTATCGGAGCGATCTCATCCTCGTCGGGCTCGCCGGATCGGCGCAGCTCGAGGCGGCCCGGACCATCGGTTTGCGCGCCGCGGGAGAGGCGTTCGCGGACCGCCGCTACCTGCCGGATGGATCGCTGATGCCCCGGTCGCAACCCGGAGCCGTGCTCCACGATGCGGCGGAGGCGGCGGAGCAGGCGGCGCGCATCGCCGAAGAGGGCCACGCGGTCGCTTCCGACGGATCGCGCGTGCGCATCGCTGCGGAGACGCTCTGTCTGCATGGAGATACGCCGGGCGCGGTGGCGCTCGCCCGCGCCATCCGCGCCCGGCTGGAATCGAGCGGCATCGCGATTGCGCCGCTCTAGAATCCCAGCCGCTTCTCCATGATGAAGTCGTCCATCAGGGAGCCGCCCCCGATGTCGGTTTTCAGCTCCTGGCGGATGGCGTACCCGTTGCGCCGGTAGGCCCCGATCGCCTTTTCATTGAGCCGGTTCACCCCCAGGACGACCCGTGAGAGCCCGCGCCGGCGCGCTTCCTCCTCCACGTGGCGCAGGACCATCGAACCGATTCCGCGGCCGTGCTCCGATACCTCGACGTAGAGTTTGTGCAGCTTCAGCTCGCCGCTGGAAAACTGCTCGTATCCGCAGAATCCCAGCGCGCGTTCGCCGTCGTCGACGAGCTCGTATACGACGCCAGCGGCAACGTCTCGCCGGAGCTGGTCGATGTCGTACATCCGGTGCAGCATGTATTCGATTTGCGCACCGGACAGGATGCCGGGGTAGTGCGCTCGCCAGATACGACCCGCCAACTCCGAGATGACAGGAAGGTCGTCCAGGGTGGCGCGGCGGATCCGGAGCGTCATTCCCGGACTGTACGACAGGGCTTCGAGCGAGCGGCAGGATTCTCGCGATCGGCGCCGCCCCATGCGACAAGTGCCGGCACAGTCGTCGCCTGGGAGGAAGAATGAAGAGAGCAGCGATCTTGAGCATGGTCCTGTGGAGTCTCGGCGCAGCTGGCATCGCGCTGGCGGAGGAGGAGACAACGGACGCCGCTCCGGCCGCGGAGACACAGGCCGCCCCTGACGATCAACCTGTCCGAACCGAGCCCGCGGAGACGAAGCCGGCGGAGAAGGCGCCCGAGCAGAGCGCCACCGTCGCAGCCCCCACCGAGGAGCCCGCTCCGGCGGCAGCGGCGGAGCCTTCCAAGCCGGCCGAACCGGAGCCCGCGAGCGCTCCGGAGCCGGCCCGCGCCGAGCAGGCCGAGCCGCAGAAGACCCCCGCGCCGGCCAAGGCGGAGCAGACCGAGCCACAGAAGCCTGCCGTCGCCAGGAGCGCAGTTCAAGCTCCCTTCCAGACGAGCTGGCAGGACGCTTCGCCCGACGAGAAGGCCCTTTTCCTCGAGGCGTTCGGGGAGACCAGCAGGACCGTGCAAGAGCGCTGGGAGAGGGCCACCCCCGACGAGCGCCGGAGGATCCTGCGGGCGCACCCGCTGCTCGGCGCCCGCGCGCTGAAGCATCATTGGGCTTCCGCGACTCCCGAGGAGCGCGCCGCGTTTCTCGAGGCGAGTCCCAGGACGGCCCAGAAGATCAAGGAAGCGTGGGAGAACGCCACCGCGGAGCAGAGGAAGATGCTCGCCCTCGAGCACCCGTATTTCGCCCGCAAGGCCTTCCATCACGGCTGGGCGCAGGCCACCCCACAGGAGAAGATCGCCTTCCTGGTGGCGCATCCGGCGCTGCACGCGGCGCTGAAGGCCCGCTGGACCGGAGCGAACGCCTGGCAGAAGCAGTGGTACGCCAGGAACTATCCGGGGATGCCGCCGAAGAATTGGGCAGAGATCACCGCGGAGGAGAAAGCGCTCTTCCTCGAGGCGAATCCGGAGATCGCCGACAAGGCCCGGGAAGCGTGGCAGAAGACCCAGCCCGAGATGCGCGCCGCGATGGCGAGGAAGTGGCAAGGCTGGCCGCTGCGCGCCTACCAGGCGAAGCTCGAAATGACCGGCAAGACGCTGGCCTCGGTGAAGGCCCGACCTGCGTCGATGGTGACGAAGGGCCCCGCGAAGACTTCGAAGAAATAGCTGGCGCGCGACTTCTTGAACGATCGCGGCCCGATGTCCGACGAGGGCATCGGGCCGTTTTCTTGGCGAGAGCTCGAGGCGTCATTCCTGTTTCCCCGGTTTCCGGAGCTTCGCTTGCTCCCGAACGAGCGCCCGCACGAGCTTGTCCGCCTTCGTGAAAGGAGATTCCCACTCCGCCCAAGGGACCAGGAGGTCGGGCGTGACGCCAGCGACCTCGTCGGAGCCGTCCCTGCGCAGCCGCACGCAGTCGGGCAAGCGCACCTTCGCGCCCGAGTTGGTCAGCACCGCCGGGATGCCGCCGTCGGTGTAGCCGCAGCCCGCGCCACCCGTCAGCTCGCCAGCCACGACCGCCGCGCGGTTGTCCTGCAGGATCGCCGCGAAGTACTCCGCTGCCGACCACGTGTGCCGGTCGACGATGACGTAGAGGGGCAGCCGGTCTGCGCTCTCCGTATAGGCGTAGAGCAGCGGGTGGAAGAGCGTCGTGCGCGATGCCAGCCCGGCGAACGCACCGGGGGCCGCGTGTGCGACGAGGCCGTCCGTGAACAGCACGTCGGAAACCAGCATCGCGCAGCCGAGCTTCCCGGTGACCCAGACGCCGCTGCGATCGCAAGGCTCGCGCGTCGCCGAGATGCCTCTTCGCAGACGCGCGGCGGCCTCTTCGAGCGTCGCGCGAGGACCGCGGCCGGCCTGCAGGTCGGTCTCCACGTCCTTCAGCTTTTGCTCCAGCTGCGGCGTCCAGTGCGGGTGCCTGAGGAATGCGAGGCGCGGCTCCGAAAGCGGGACGCGGCTCAAGGCGCGCGGCGGGGCCTCGACCCAATTCGAGCCGCCGCCGTTGCGGGTGATGTCGACCAGGATCGTGGTCGCGCCGCGCGTCCGCAGCTCGCGCGCCCGCCGGTCGATTTCGGCGGTCAGACGGTTCGCGCTGGCGAGATCGATCGAATCGGCGCAGGTCGAATCGCAGGGCGCGCTCGTGTCGAGACGCATCTCGCGCAAGATATCCTCGCAGACTTCGGGAGAAGAGTGCTCGCTGAACAGCGCGATCCGGAGGACGCCGACCGTGCGGCGGCCCAGCCGCAAGAGCCCGTGCGGAAACGGCTCCGCTCCGAGCGGCGTGAACCCTGCGACCTGCGAAAAATCGATGCCCGGCGACGAGGGACGCCGGTAGCCGAGCCGGGCACACAGCGACGACGCGGGCGGCGTCGCGGAAGGCGCTTCCGGCTTGGGCCATTCGATCGTGAGGTGCCCGTCACCGAAGACGTCCACGAACCGCTGCAGCGCCGCGCGCGCCTCCTGTTCCGAGGTGGCCGCGCGCAAGCGCGCCTCGGTGTCTTCGCGGAGCTTCGGCAGGTCCATGCGCCGATGTTCGACGGCCCAGTCGAGGTTGGCGTAGTGCGCCGAGATCTCGGAGGTGAGCTGGCGGAGGTCGTCGAGCCACGGCCGCGCGTCGAACGCGGCGGCGGCGAACAGGACGCAAACGGCTTGGAGCAATTCGCCTCCGCATCGAGGAGTTCGACGGCTCTGGCGGCAGACGGGTCGAACGCCTCGATATTTCACAATCCACCTCCCGGTGACGGAAGATCCAGAGCCAGTGACGCCGGCGAGTGCGGGACGAGATCGCGCGGACCGGGCCTCGCTGCTTACGGGCACGACGAGAGCCCGCCGATCCAACTCGTCAGCACGTCCACGCTCGCCTGGTCCGCCACGTGGCTGGCGAGAGGTGGCATCCGGTACTGGTCGAGCGCCTTCATCCGCAGCAGGACCAGCGACTTCTCGGGATGGCCCGGTGCGACCAGCAGCGCCCCGGGCACGCCCATCTCGCTCACCACCGGGGCCGTGCCGCAGTAGCCCTGGGACGGCGGGGTGCCGAAGCGGAAATCGCCGAGCAGGCCGCTCTCGTCGTAGCTCGAATTGGTCTTGCTGGTGATGTCGATGAAGTCCGAAGCATCAGCGCCGTCCGGCGAGACTGCGCTGACGATCCCTCCCTTTTGCACCACGAAGAAGCGGCTGGCGTCTGCAGGCGCTTGCAGGACCAGCACGGGCCACGAGAAGCTCCGGCCGCCCAGGGCGCGCCACAGTTCGATCGCCGCGGGGGGACGCGAGGGCGCAAGACAGGTGGTGTTCGACGGACGCGCATCGAGCCCGTAGATGGCGCCACCGTCGGGTGCGACGGACTGGTCCGGCGCGCGGCTGGAGCCACAGGCGCAAAGCGCTGCCGCCAGCGCGAGCGAGCACGGGACCTGACGTCCACCGACCGGCACGCGGCCACGATCGGCACTCCGCCGACCGGCGACAAGCGGGCGCCGCGACGTTCGCGGACGAACACGTTGCGCAGGATACAGTCCCGGGCCGGCGCGCCCTGGGCGGTAGCGCCGGCCGCTTTCGCAGCGTTGCTCGGCGATTCAGATTTCGGATACTGGGACTCCATGTTCATCGGTCACTTTGCCGTGGCCTTCGGGGCCAAAAAGGCGGTTCCGCGGACATCGGTGGCAACGCTGATGGTCGCGGCCGAGTTGGTCGATCTTCTCTGGCCGATCCTGGTCTTGCTGGGGATCGAAACGGTCCAGATCGATGCGGGCGCGGCGAGCCCGTTCCTCAGGCTGCGCTTCGTCCATTACCCCTGGACGCACAGCCTGCTGATGGGCGTCTTATGGGGCATCGGCTTCGGGATCGTGTACCGCGCAAGGACCAGCTACGCGCGCGGCGCGCTGGCCATTGCCATCCTGGTCGTTTCGCACTGGGTGCTGGACTGGGTCGTGCATCGGCCCGACCTTCAGTTTGCTCCGTGGATCGACACCCGCGTCGGTCTGGGTCTGTGGGCCTCGCCAACGGCGACCCTCGTCGTCGAGGCCGCACTCTTCATCGCCGGCGTTGGCGTCTACGCGCGCGCCACACGCCCGCGCGACCGGATCGGCGCTTGGGGTTTCTGGGGATTCGTCGCCTTCCTGGTGGTCGCCTACGCCTCGAGCATCGCCGGCGGCGCGCCACCGAGCCCACAGGTGGTGGCAGCGACGGCGCTCCTCGGGTGGGCCATGGTGCCGTGGATCGCTTGGTTCGATCGCCACCGCGATCCGGCCGGCCAGCCCCTCGCGCCGTCGCGCTAACCCTCAGACCCCGAGCGAATACCGAACACCACGTCGGCCAGGCACACAACGCTCGAGCGCCCGCCTGGCCGACGCCGGTCCTACCGCGTCAACCCACGAACAGCTCGAAGCGCAAGACGGACGCGCACCCTCGACCGGCGTGTTTGACAGATGCAATGGATCGTCGAATCGCGCGGATCGCCCTTCTCGTTTCCCTTTCCCTCGCCACGCGCGCCTCTGGCGAGGAGGCGGACTCGCGCGCCCCGCCGGTGCGCCCCGGCGCGATGATCGGGTTCGTCAGCCTGCCAAGGCCGATCGACGCCGAGGTGTTCGTGCGCATCGTCGACCTCTTCGGTGTCGGGTTCGGGTACAGCGACTTTCCGGCGTTCATCGCCAATCCCCTGCTCGACCTGGTCGGCGCGAAGAGCGACTCGACCGATGCGCGCCTGGATCAGTTCGACGCGTTCGATCTGGACCTGCGCGTGTTCCCCTTCCGAGGGAGGTTCTTCGTGGGCTCCTCGTTCGGGCGGCAGTCGCTCAAGGGCGCAGTGACCGAGAACACCGCCTTGGGCCCACAGACCGCGACGGTGGACCTGACGACGTGGTACGCGACGCCCCGCGTGGGCTGGATATGGACGTTCGAACATGGGTTCCTTCTCGGCTTCGATCTCGGCGTCCAGTTCAAGCTGAGCGCCGACCGGACGGTGACGGTGCCACCGAGCGCCACTCCCGACATACGAAACAGGGTGGACAACCTCGCCGACCTGGGCTCGAGCTACCCGCTGCCCTCACTCCACCTGCGCCTCGGCTGGATGCCGTAGCGCTGGCGCTCCTCTGTCCCTTCGGCGGCCGCGGGGTCGTGCTGGCCTTGGTAACCAGAAGGCGATTGTGCGGCCTATCCAGTGGTGCGCTTGATCACTGCGGCGACTCCCCGCACGCTGCTGTCGACCCCGAATCCCCAGAGAAACGCGTTCAGATAGTCGGACAGACCGCCGAAGGTCCTGCCGACATAGATGAAGGCAATGCCACTGACCAACGCGACGACGAGCGATACCGCGGTTGCCACTCCGTCGGCCAACGTGAGATGCCGAATGACCACCCGGATTCCGTCGGCGGCGACGCGCGCGGCGAGCGCGACAGTTCCAGGGGGATGGAACGCGCGCACGTCGTTCTCGAGTTGTGTCAGCTCGGCTCCGTCCAAAGCGTAGATCTCGTTGCGTTCGAGCGAATCGACGAGACGCTGCTCCAGGGCGTCCAGCTGCGGCTGCGAGCCGGTGAGCTTCTTGCGCCATTCGCGCAGGGTACGCTGCAGCTGAAGCAGCCGTAGCGTATTCAGTTCCTTCTGACGAAACCGCCCGTTCAGGAACGACACCAGATAAGCCGAGGCCACTCCGAGAAAGATTACGAGCATGGGAAGCCAGGCGTCGTCCGATAGCGAAACACGCAATGGAACGCTCTGGCGCCGGACGGTTCCGTCCGTTCCGGAGGCGATGAGCAGGCTGGTCCGGTACTCGCCTGCGGTATCGAGGCCCTCCGCGTGCAGCCGGAGCGTGGCTCGACCACCGGCTGCCACTTCCTGCACATCGTCACCGCAACCACCGTCGCGTGCCGCGCAGAGCATGGCCGCGGTAGCGGTCCTCTCGCCCCTGAATATCGGCCCTCCGCGCACCGTGAGGCGAAGCGGCGCGTCGGGGCCGTCGATAGTCAACACAGCTTCACCGCGGGCGTCGAAGAATGGGCCCGGACGGCGCAGAGGGATGACGACGTCGCGCAGGCTTTCGACATCCAGTACTCCGCCATCGGCGTCGGCGGCGAGCAACAAGGCTGAAACGAGAAGAAGCATGGCTCCCCCGGCGGAAACGGACGAGCCGACGATAGCCGATGGCACAGAAGTTTACATTACGTCTGGGTTCTCGGCCTGCAGAGCCAGAATTCCGGCCGCGATTGAATTGCTTTGATTGTCGCCGATCGTGAACGGTGCTAACTGCCGGCGCCGGGGGAGCCCAATGAGCCACGACTACCAATACGTCCTCGAACGCCTCGACACTGCCGCAAAGACGATTTTCGATTCGGACGCGCGCGTCCACGCCGTCGGAATCGGGGGCTCGAGCTCCGGATATCATTATCAAGCCATTCGCAACACCACGAAGGTCGTGGCGTACAACGTCAGGATCAGCCACGTGCCCAGCATCGACTCCATTCCGGTCGCGTTTTCGGATGCCTTCGCCGATGCTGAGTCGCTTTTTCGCGTGCCCCACAGCGGAGTGGTGCCGCTGGTGACCACGTCGATTCCGGAGCAACAGACGCGGCGTCCTCTTGTCTGTGGACTGCAGATCGAGAACTACGACGACGACGTCCGCACGGGAGAGATCGCAAAGGGATACATCGTGATCGGCACGTTGGGATGCTTCGTGCGCCTCCAAGCGGGCGCGACCGCCATCCTTTCCAACAATCACGTGGTTGCGGGAGAGAATCGCGGAGCCAAGAACGTCGATCGCATCACCCAGGCATCGGGCGATCCGGCGACAAATCCTGCGGCAGAAGTGGCCATCTTGACGGACTTCGTGAAATTGCTGGGATCGCCGCCTGGCGCCTCGGTAGCTACTGGAACGGTGGTCTGGAACGACGTCGATGCGGGAGTCGCCAGCGTCGGCCAAGGCATCGTCGCGAATCAGACGTTCCTTCGCCGCCGGAAGGTGGCCGGGCCTTCCGGAACGGGCGTGGTCGCATTGGGCGACGACGTCTACAAGATCGGACGCACCACCGGCCTGACCTATGGGAAGGTCGTGAGCATTGCGACCATCGTCGGTCCGATCGCGTATGGGCCGATTCACGTCTGGTTCCGCAATTCGTTCACCATCGAGGGCGTGGATGGCGCCACCTTCTCCGATCATGGTGACTCGGGGTCCGCCATCCTGCGCAAGGGCACCGGCGAAGTGCTCGGACTCCTCTACGCCGGCAACGGGTCACAGACGTTTGCCTGCCCGATCGGCGCCGTGCTTTCCAGCCTCGGCGCCACGGTTCTGTAATGTTGACGCCACCAAAGGAGCCCCTTACGCTCACCGTGTGAAACGCGTCCCGATTCAAGGGCCCGAGACTCCCGGGCAGGAAGAGGGCGAATCGCAGCCCGCCCGCGAGCGAGGTCCAGCCGGGCCCGAACCGGAACTGGATGAAGAAGTGTTCGTCCGTGCCACTAGCGACCCCGCCGTCCACCGCGAGGTCTTGCAGGGCTTTTCGGGACCCTATTCGCTCGGCGTTGCGCGTCCCCCCGAGACTGGCGGACGCCTTGCCATCGTAGCTCGGCTCGCGGACAAACGGGCGCCGCAGCGAAAGACCATCAAGGTCGGGGGACGAATGCTGCCGGTCGTGATCCTCGGCGGCTTCGTTCCCCCCGAGAAGCTTTAGTCAAATCGCGCTATAGCCCGATAGCGAGCTATCGTGGGGGGATTTCTGGCCGTTGACGCTCCGAACAGCAATCGTCATGAGCCCTGATCGCGGCGGCGTCTTCGACACATTCCTCCGAGCGCATTCGCCGCCTCACCGTCAGCACCAGGTCGCGTGCAAAAGCGACGTCCGGCGTGTCAGCGGGGCATCTCCGCGGGCGGGGCTGGCCTGTAGGCACGATAGAATTCATTTTGGAAGACTTCGTGGGGATCGACCGCGCGCTTGAGAGCGAAAAGGTCTCGTGCTTCGGATAGGCTCGCTGAAATTGGTCGCGACTCGCGTGCAATCGATAGGGCAAGTAGTAACGACCCCCCACCAAAAGACTGGCATCGATGAGCTCTCTGGTGAGCGCTTGCATCGCTGCATCAGCCGCTGCGGTCCGGGGTTGAGAGAAGAAGAAGACCAGGGCCATCACGTCGCCGTCGGCATAGCGGAGAAGCGTATCGTCGTCGCGCCGGACGTCGCGTAGCGTCACGTTCAGTAGATCGGCCGCGTGCGCGGGAACGATTGCTCGGACTCTTCGGAGGAATTCTTCCAGGCGCCCGCGTGGAACGAAATACTCCTGCAGAATATCGGTCTGGGTTGGGTCGCGGTTCTCGTAAAGGTCCACACGGGACTGCATCACCTGGTTGCGGTGCGTCCTGCGCTCGAAGAACCAAGGCGAAAAGCTCGTCTCCAACGACCAGCGGAGATCCTTGCCGTACTCGCTTCCCTGCGATCCACGAAAGATCCAGCGCTCCAGCGAGACGATCCACGGCGCAAGCTCAACGAGCGGTTCTCCGGGCGGAGCGGCCGACGTGCGCACGAATGTCGTGAGCTCCGCTTGTTCCAGAAAACGGCGACGCGTCACGTTCAGCCGGCCGAACGCAAGGCCAACGGGACCTGAGTGCACCGCAGCGTCAAGCTCCGCGACATATTCAGCGCTCGGCACCAGCTTGCGTTCAATCCGGTATCGAGCATCCGGTACCACTCTCAGGTCGGCGTCGAGGATGACGCCAAGCAGACCGTATCCGCCCAGGGCGGCGGAGAAGATCTCGGAGTTCTCGGTTCGACTGCAGCGTATGATTCGCCCATCGGCGAGCAGCAATCGAAATGATTCAACAGTGCTGGCGAGGGGTGGGCGGTCGTTCTGCCATCCGTGGCAGTTGACGCTGAGCGAGCCTCCCACGGTGAATGGACTGTCGGACTGCATGATCGAGACCGACAACCCACGCGCCCCGAGAAAGGGAATCACGTCCTCCCACTTCGCTCCTGCCTGGACGTGAAGCAAGTTCCGCTGGTCATCGAGCGACATCGCCCGAAGAGGTAGCATGTCCACGACGACGCCATCAGGAGTGAAAGTATGCCCTCCCATGCTGTGCCGTGCGCCAGCGATGGAGACCGACAGATGCTGTTCCTTGGCGTCGCGCAGCAGACGACGCAGCATCTCGATCGCGCCTGCTTCGTCCTCGGGCAACGTCGTTATGGTCCGAACCCGAGTCCGGCTCAGCCGGCTGATGTCCTCGACGTCGGTCGGGCCCCAGACGGGAGTCGGCTTGGAAAACCCACGCTCGCGAAGTGCTGTGCGCACGACGTGCACGACGGGTCGAGCAACGGCCGCCGCGAGAACGATTGAAACCAAGCCTGCCGCGAGGCGCGCAGCCCTGCGGCGTTCGGGGTTCCTCATCTTACGGATCTATCCCGACCAATCTGCCGCGGCGAGAATCATGCTTTCTGCTGGAGCTCACCCCGACGTCGGCGCATCGCACGCGCAATGGACGCAACTGGCCAATGCGTGGCCGCGACGTCGCGGCTCAGCTCTGCGTGCCGAAGCGATCGCCTACAAGCTCTGCGCGTCTGGCGAGCTGACACACGTAGGCCTCCACTAGCCTCCGTCAGTGGTGGATCGCCTTTTCTCAGAGCGCAGCGCTGGCGCCGTTCGCACTGCCGTCCGATGGCGCGCTGCTGCCGCGAAATGGCTCCTCGGGCACCAGGCGGGGAACGTGCGCGAGAGAGCTCGCGAGCCCTCGAGGGCGATCGCGCCCGAGCGAACTGCAGCGTCGGGCTCGACCTGCCCCAGGTAGATCATCGCCAGCGTCCGGATGCTCGTGACGAGCGTCAGGTCCACGTCGTGACCCGGATTCTTGAGGCACACATCCACCTGCCCGTGGTCGATGACGAACCAGAAGCGCCTCAGTTTGATTTCCACGTCCGGGAACTCGAACAGAAGAACTGCACGGTCAGCCGGGAGCTCCCTGAGATCGAGCCGCCGGTGCATCACCCATGCGAGGACCTCGGGATCGATCTCCGCTGGCCGAATCTCGTGCTGCGCCCAACGTTGGCCCCACACGCCGAAGGCATCGATGATCGGGCGCAACTCCCGCTCCGGTCAGGCGGTATTCCACGCGCTGCGACCGGCTTTCCGCGCGGGTCCGGTCGAGAACCCCTGCGTCTACCAACTCCTGCAGGCGCTGGGAGAGCGTGGCCGGAGAGATCAGAGGGATGCCCCGCCGCAGGGCGCCGAAGTGGCTGCTTCCTGCCAGCAGCTCCCGAACCACGAGTGGCATCTAGCGCTCTGCCATGAACTCGGCAGTCTTGGCGACCGGACAGAACTGGCCGTAGCCCTTCCTCGCCATGACAGCGAATATACCAAGCCGGGCAGTGCAGTGTGGAGCAGTACGAATTTCATACTAGAAGCACGCCCTCGCCTGGGACGAAGTTGGACCCCTCGATGACCGGCCTTGCCACGACCGGCCCGTGCGAGGGAGGTCCGATATGAAGACGAACATCCGCATTGCATGCTCCAGGACGCAGAGATGGTGGTTCTCAGGTGTCGTGTTGTTCGCCGCGGCGCTGTCCGTCGCCTGCGGACATCAAAACCCGACGCAAGAAGGGAGCGTCGAGAAGTCCAGCACGGCCATGCAGGTGCAGTCAGGGGACCGGATCGACGAGACCCTGGACTGGAACGAGCATCTGATCGACGCGCTCTTCAGTGCCGGGACGACACCGCCGCCGGCGCTGAGGGCCGCGGCGATCATGAACGTTGCCATGTTCGACGCCGCCAACGGTGTCTATCGGCGTTTTCATCCGATCCATTTTGATGAGGTCGCACCGCATGGTACTTCCCGCCGGGCGGCGGTGATTGGAGCGGCCTACACCACGCTCTCGAAGCTCTTCCCAACGCAGCAGTCCAAGTTCGATGCAGACGAAGCAGCGTCACTCGCCGCGCTGACGGACGATGAAGACGACGACGGCAGCGGCCAGTCCACAAGCCTTGGGCTCGCTTGGGGAGCGACGGTGGCCAACGATATCCTGGCCTGGCGTGCTACCGACGGGTTCACGACCGCCTATCCCCCGTTTACCGGTGGAACTGCGGTCGGCCAATGGCGTCCCACCCCAGGAGGGCCACTCCGTTTCGCGCCCATGGTGCAGCAGCAATTCTCGTTCATGAAGACGTTCGCGGTTGCGAGCGCCCAGCAATTTGCCGCGCCGAAACCGCGCGGCATGAACACGGACGAATGGGTCTCCGACTACAACGAGGTGGCGTGGATCGCCTCCCAGACCGACTCTCCCCTTACCGCCGACCAGACGGCGATCGCCTGGTTCTACGCCGGAGTCGGCTGGGCCCACTGGAGTGAGGCCGCGCATCAGCTTGCAGTCAACAATGGTTCGTCCCGTTCTGATACCTCTCGGATATTTGCACAGCTAGCCGTCGCGGGAATCGATATCATCATCACGACCTGGGCTGCCAAGAGGGCTTATGCGGCGGACCCCACGGCCGTCACGTGGCGCCCAGTGACCGCGATCCGACTGGGCGGGGACGGCAATCCGAAGACTCCTGCCGATCCAACCTGGACCCCGCTCATTCCGACTCAGCCCCACCCCGAGTACGTCGCCGCACACCCGAGCGTCAACGGCGCCAGCGCTGCGCTGCTGCAGCGATATTACGGCGACGATGACAACAATCAGTCGTTCACGCTCTCCTACCCTGTCGCTCCGTCGACCGCGTATGCGCCGCTCCCTGCCGGATCAGCAGGAACTCGCAGCCTCGCGAGCATCGCCCGGGCTGAGGAGGAGGCCAATGCCGCCCGCCTCTACGGCGGCCAGCACTACAGGAGCTCCATTCGTGCGAGCGACGCCGAGGGCCGTACGATCGCCGACTTCGTCCTGAGGAACGTCGCCACGCGGGTGGACGATGAGGGCGTTTTCAACGCAGCGGGGCTGGGCCACAACCATGGAGATGGCGACTGCTACGGCGATGGTGAATCAGCCACCGAATGACTCGTCGCGACCCGCACTGAGCTGTCGCGCGCTACAGCAGCTCCGCCGGCCGGTCCCGGTTCAGTCCAGCTGGGGGAAATCGCGGATCTCGTTGGAGATCGGTTCTCCCTGCGGCGCGGCGGGAGCGAGGGCGCCGGCCTGCGTCTGCGGTGCGGCGACAGCCGCTGACGGGCGCGCCGCCGCGAAGCGCTGCGAGGCGAGGAACAACGCAAGTCCCACGGCGATCACTGCCAAGAGCACCTTCCAGTTCCGGGCCATTGCGCTCATGGTCAACCTCTGCGCACGACCAGGAGCATCCGACGTGCCAACGCTGCCGCTGCCCCGGGCGCAGGAATCGTGGCATTGGGGGGACTGACACAGCCGTGTCGACACAGGTCAACACGGTCCAGACGCGCCCCCGGCGACCTCGGGCTGAGCTAGCATCGAGCCATGGGCCCGGACGACCCCAGGAACGCCACGACCACGCTCGAGGATCGCCGGGAGCGAGCCGGCCACGGTGCTCCTCGCGCCCTCGGCCCGCTCTTGTTCCGGTTCCTCTGCGGCGACGATCTCTCGCAGCCACCGGCACGCTACTCGCTGGGCCCGCTTGCCGAGGTGGACATCGGCCGCGCAGGGCTACCCGGCACCGGACCCCGCGAGAGGGCGCTGCGCATCGATCTGCCCGACCGCTTCGCCTCCTCGCACCATGCGCATCTAGAACGGGGCGACGGGGCTGGCGCATTCGGGACGAAGGCTCCAGGAACGGGACGCTGGTGAACGACCAGCGCGCGCCGACCGGCGAGCACGTTCCGCTTCGCGATGGCGACTTGATCGAGATCGGCCGCACGTTCTTCATCTTCCGCACGGCGCGTGGCATTTCCGATTCCAGCCTGGAGCCCATCCCCGGAGAAGCCGACCCTCCCACCTTGCGGCCTGAGTGGGAGCTCGAGCTGGCGAAAGCCGCGCGACTTTCGCGGACCGCGCGCCTCGTACCGGTTTCCGTAAGCCTCCACGAGGTCACGCTCCTCGAGCTGGATGGCGATGAGGATGTATCCCATCGTCGCCACGGCGAAGACCAGGTGCGCGATAGTCATCGTCGGCGTCGCCCAGAAGGCGATGATGAAACCGAGATAGATGGGATGGCGGACGTACCTATAGAGGGCGGGAGTCCGGAACCCAAGCGGCCTGTACGGCTGGCCCTTCAGATACATGAACACCTGCCGCAGGCCGAAGAGATCGAAATGGTTGATGAGGAAGGTGCTGACCAGCACGATGCCAAAGCCCACCAGGGAGAGTCCCTGCAGCGCGATGCGGACCTCCGGCGTCTTGAGGTTCCACACGATTCCACCGATGGGCTCCCAGTTCCGGAAGAGCAGGATCAGCGCCAGGCTGGCGAAGAGCACGTACGTGCTGCGCTCGACGGGTGGCGCAACGATCTTCGTCCACACCTTCTTGAAGCCCTGCCTCGCCATCACGCTGTGCTGGACGGCGAACACCGCGAGCAGGATGGCATCGACGATGAGCGCCTGGCCCAGCGGAGCGGTGGGCGGAGAATCGATGGACCTTGGCACGAGCAGGTCATCGACGAATCCGATCGCGTAGAGGAACGTGCCGAAGAAAACCAGGTAGCACACTAGTCCATAGAGAAAAGCAAGAATGCGGCTCAATGAATCCTCCTTTGCAGCGCAGCCATCGCGGCTTTTGTGACGCTGCCCGCGGACCGATCCACGTTCCGTGCCGAAGAGTCGCTTGCTCCGTTTCTGCAGGAGGCTCGCCGCAGAGGCGCCTCGCAGCGGCCTCCGATGCGGTGGCGACACACTGTGACGACACGCGGTGTCAACCGCGCACCCCCGGCGCCCGCGCGTCGCGCGCGCAGCCTCGACCTCAGCGTCGATGTCCTTTGCGGACAGCCTGTCGAGTCCGCGAAGACTTCGCGCGCTCCTGCGCCCGCCGCAGCACCGCAAACGCCCTTCCACGCGGACTGCCAGAGGACTCAAACGCGTTCCGCAAGGCCAAGGCACGCAGGTAGGTGCCGACACCCAGCCCTTCCCGGGCAGCTTGCGCAGCGATCGTGTCGTGCTCTTCCTTCGTCAGCCGGATCTGAATCGTAAGATCGCGCGCCATCCATCACCTCGGAATCGTACGTACATTGTAGATACTATTGCAACGAACGCAATCCGCCAGGCTCCAAATTGGATCCGGCGTGCGCCACGTCGACATTCCGATCACGCCGGAGAAAGTGTGGCGGCTGCTCAAGGAAAAAGGCCTGGCGGAGTAGCGGGCACAACGTCGGAGGACCAACAGACCCTTTGCCGGATCATACCTTCGTCTTAAGATGATCAGCGGACTTTCGTGCGGATTTTCCAACGAAAATACGGGGGCGGGGTGCCACGCGTTGGCGCGTCTGATCTCCGGCCTGAGTCGGATACGAAAGCGCTGAGAATGCCCGATTGCGCACGATAGCGCGCGATTGGCGCCGGTTAGCGCTAGTACCACCCTGTTGCGAACGTTCAATGTGCCTAGAAGCCCGGCAAGTCCTAGGGCAGTCTCGCGCGCATGATGAACGAGCGGGTTGCCGGCAGGATGATCGATTCACTGAGAGCACAGGTTGCGCGCACGCAGGCGCGAGCGACGCCTCAGATTCTAGTCTCTCAGACGATCAGCCGTCAGACATCACTCTCTCAGACGTTCGCCGACTTGATGCACGCCGCGTGCGCCGTCGAGCACGCCGTTCGCTCCGCGCGATCGGCGTAGCCGTCCGCACACGGTGGGGGGGGATCAGCATGACGAGATTTTCGATCGGACTTCCAGCAAGGACTCACGGCGCGATCAAGTGCCGGCAGATCCCGGTTCTCGTTGGGTCCGCTGTCGGGAGTTGGCGAATGATCGCGAACGGCCAGCCCGGGACGGGGAACCGGAGATGACTCTTGCACGGCGAATCGGTGGTTGGGCCGCCGCGGCGGCACTCGGTGTGTGGGCTCCCGGCGCGCTCGCCGCAGACGCCTCCGACCCACACGCCCATCACCGCCACCACGTGGCACCGGAGGCAGCCCGCACGTCGGCCGCTTACGCCGTCCCCGACGTCGAGCTGGTGCGCGACGACGGCAAGACAGTGCTCCTCAGCCAGGAACTCGAAGACGGCCGGCCGGTGGTGCTGAGCTTCATCTTCACGAGCTGCACCACGGTATGCCCGATGATCAGTGCCACCCTGGCCCAGCTGCAGCGCAAGCTCGGCCCCGCGCGTGACCAGGTGCATCTGGTGTCGATCTCGATCGACCCCGAGTTCGACACGCCGGCGCGGCTGCGCAAGTACGCGAGCAAGTTCGGTGCAGGTCCCGAGTGGCAGCACTACAGCGGCACGCTGGCCGCGAGCCTGGCTGCGCAGCGCGCCTTCGGCGTCTACCGCGGCGACAAGATGAACCACGCGCCGGCCACGCTCGTGCGCACTGCTCCCGGCGCGGAGTGGGTTCGCATCGATGGCTTCGCCACGGCCGACCAGCTGCTCGCCGAGCTGCCCGGCGTGCACGCTTCGAGGTAGCCACCGACATGTGCAGACGACGATTCGCTTTGCGACAAGGTACCGACGGTCGTTCGAGCGGGCGCGCTGTGCCCGCGCAAGGGATGGAGGACTCGACATGCTGAGCATTCACCGCATCGTTCGCCTGCTGCCCGCAATGGCCGTTCTGCTGTTCGCAGGGGGCGCAGCGGCACAGAGCTTCCGCGTGCAGTGCCCGACGAGCACCCAGATGCATCAGCTGATCAACGGTCCGAACGGCCCCCAGCCGAATCCCAGCATCAAGTGCCAGCAGATCTCGGGCGGCGACGGCTTCGCGACGATGGGCGACGGCACGCAGACTTATCTGTTCGGCTTCGGGCCGCTGTCGGGCCTCTCGGACATCTACAATGCCCTGCCGGGCACGCAGCCGTCGGCTGTGTTCAACCTGACGCTGCAGAATTCTGCTCCGGCTCTCTATACCTCATTTCTCAGCGGATCCGGCCCCAGCTCGTTGATCGGCGCGCCCTATGCCGGTTTCACGTACAACGGCGCGATCGGCCTCGTCCCTGACCCGGAATCGGATCCGACGCCCGGCCAGGTCACCGGCCACGTCGACCCGCGCATGATCATGGATGTCGGCGTCATGAACGCCAACCAGCCGGCGCCGCTGTTTGCGATCGACGAGGACGACGAATTCTTCCTCACGCTGACCAACGTCGGCCAGATCATGCGCCCGGACCTGTTCGAGCAGCACACCGTCCATTTCCACGGCTATCCGAACGCCTCCTCGTTCTACGACGGCGTGCCCGACGCCTCCATCGCCATCAACATCGGCGGCAGCTTCACTTACTACTACCTCGCGCCCGAGGCGGGAACCTACTTCTGGCATTGCCACATTTCGCCGCCCGAGCACCTGCAGATGGGCATGGTTGGGCAGATCTACGTGCGGCCGCGCCAGAATCGAGTGAACGGCGATCTGCGCGAAGCGTTGAGGACGGCGAACATTGCGAACGCGCGTCCCGCCGGGGGTACGTGGACTGGAGAAACATGCAACGACATCCTGTGCTCGGGACAGACACCCCTGCCGCTCACGAGCGCGACCAACGACGGCACCCGCAAGTACGCCTACAACGACGGTGACGGTTCGACTGCCTACGACGTCGAGTACCCGCTCCAGATGATGGGCTTCGACCCGAACTTCCACTTCGTCGGCATGACCTTCAACCCGGAATCCTTCACCGATATGAAGGACAAGTTCTTCATGCTGAACGGGCGCAGCTACCCCGACACGATTTCCCAGGGCGCGATGCAGACGCAATCAACGGACGGCACCCTGCACTCTTCGCAGCCACTGCCGAGCATCATCAACATCCCGGCCGGAGGCAGGGCGCTGCTCAGGATCTCGGACCTGAGCGTCACGGAGCACTCGACGCTCGCATCGCTCGGCATTCCGATGAAGGTCATCGCGATCAATGCGCGGCTGCTGCGTGATTCCGCGGGTAATGACATGAGCTATTACACCAACTCGATCACGCTCGGCGGCGGCGAGTCCCTGGACGTCATCCTCGACGCGACCGGCTATAGCGCGGGTCAAAAGTTCTATCTGTACACACCCAATCTCGACCACCTGTCGAACGACGCCGAGAACTTCGGCGGCATGATGACCGAGGTCAACATCTGCACTTCGTTCGACCCGACGACGAAGGTCTGGACTGGTTGCCCCAGCATTTAGGAGAGCAGACATGCGCGACACGAAAACGAAGACCTTGGTCGGGCGCCTGCTGCGAGGCGCTGCGGCTGCGTTTGTCTTGCTGCTCGCCGTCAACGCGCAAGCGGCAGTCCCCGGCATCACCGGGCCAACCTTCAACCTCCGCGCCGGGCCTGCCTACATCAGTCAGCCGGATGGAACGAGCATCTACTCCTGGGGCTACGGTTGCAACGTCGCCCCGGCCGGCTTCGCGCCGACAGGGATCAGTGGGTCTTGCGACCCGATGCAGATTCCAGGCCCGACGCTGATCGTGACCGAGGGACAAAGGGTCACTGTGAATCTTACGAACAATCTGCCAGGGGCCGCCGGCAATACCTCGATCCTGTTCCCTGGGTTTGACGTCTGCGCCGGCACCTTCAGTGGCGGGGTATGCACGCCTGGTGGCGTGCAGGGTTTGCTGACGCGCGAAGCAGCTCCCGGCGGCATTGTGACCTACAGCTTCGATACCACGGGCAAAGCAGGCACACGCGCGTATTACAGCGGCACGCAGGGCGACCTGCAGATCGAGATGGGTCTCTACGGCGCGATCATCGTGTTGCCGGCGACCGTTCCTCCCAACTGCGCATCCGGTACGCCGAACGATCAGGCAAAGGCTGCTAATTTAGAAGTCGATTTCCGACTCGCCGCCGCTGCCTACAACCACAGTGCGACCTGCTACGACCGCGAGTACCTGTTCCAGTTCTCGGAAATCGACCCGCGCATCCATCGTCAAGCGGAAGAGCAGAAGGACCTACCCTGCACGCAGCCCACCGGCTGCATGCTCGTCGAGACCGAGCTCTACCATCCTGCCTATTACATGATCAATGGCCGTTCCATGCCGGACAACATGGACCCCCACTACGCAATCCAGTATCCGCACCAGCCGTACAACGGCAACCCGCACATGCATCCCGGTGAGCTCACGCTGTTGCGGATCATCGGGCAGGGACGCTGGCAGCATCCGTTCCACGAGCACGGCAATCACGTG
>Ga0137407_10000299_pt1 | contig 34952 bp, 30 predicted proteins | sample CZOMad2_2_16fung_FD_108410 | JGI IMG/M metagenome (GOLD analysis project Ga0137407, IMG submission 108410) | Vadose zone soil fungal communities from Angelo Coast Range Reserve, California, USA - CZOMad2_2_16fungal (Illumina Assembly) | ecosystem: Environmental > Terrestrial > Soil > Vadose... | reverse complement strand
TGTTAAAACGAAACAAAAGAGCCAGCAAATCTACAAATGCACAATGGATAAATTAAATTTGAATCGAAGGAGTAGGATTTAAGGTAATAATGTTGATTTAAAAGCTTAAGGTAACTATAAATTTAAAAATACATGGCATTAGCAAGAATACTTTGGGTAGATGATGAAATTGAAAGTTTGCAATCGCAGATATTATTTCTTCGGAATAAGGGATATGAAGTAAACGCAATGACAAATGGTTTTGACGCCATTGAATTTGTGAAAGAAAACCCCGTGGATGTGGTATTGCTGGATGAGACCATGCCTGGTATTACGGGACTGGAAACATTGGCGAAGATCAAGGAATTGTACCAACAGGTACCCGTTGTACTGATTACAAAAAATGAAACAGAGAACCTTATGGATGAAGCGATCGGAAGCCAGATCTCCGATTACCTGATTAAACCAGTAAACCCTAACCAGGTTTTATTAAGCCTGAAAAAAATAATTGATAATAAGCGTCTCGTCGCAGAAAAAACAACAACAGCTTACCAGCAACAATTCCGCGATTTGTTTATGGCCCTGAATGATAATCCGGACTACAATCAATGGATGGACATTTATAAAAAACTTGTATTCTGGGAACTGGAAATGGAAAAAAGTGACAGCCCGGAAATGCGTGAGATATTACAATCTCAAAAACAGGAAGCAAATAATGAGTTTTTCAAATTCATATCTAAAAATTATGGGCGCTGGATAAAATCAGGCGATGCACCTGTTTTGTCGCATTCATTGTTTCAATCAAAGGTGTTTCCTTACCTGGAAAAAGGAACTCCATTATTTTTTGTGTTGATCGATAATTTACGCTTTGATCAGTGGAAGGCTATCCAGCCTATTTTCGCAGAGAGTTTCAGGATATTGAGTGAAGATACTTTTTACAGCATACTTCCTACAGCTACGCAATATAGCCGCAATGCGGTTTTTGCGGGATTGATGCCGGTTGATATTGAAAAACAATCGCCGATGCAATGGAAAAATGATGACGAAGAGGGAGGCAAAAATTTGCATGAAGAAGAATTTTTCAGGGGCCAGTTAAAAAGATTAAAAAAAGATAACCTTCGGTTTTCATATACAAAGGTTTTAAATCACCAGGCAGGCCAGGACCTGGTGAATAATATCCATAATATGATGAGCAATGATTTAAATATCATAGTATATAATTTTGTGGATATGCTGAGTCATGCACGCACGGAAATGGAAGTACTGAAAGAACTGGCCAGCGATGAAACCAGTTACCGGAGCATTACAACGAGCTGGTTTGAACATTCACCTTTGCATCAGGCTCTGAAAAAAATTGCTGATAAAAAAATCAATCTTGTCCTTGCCACGGATCATGGAACAGTGCGTGTAAAAACCCCATATAAAGTAATCGGCGATAAACAAACTACTACCAACCTTCGATATAAACATGGACGTAACTTAAATTATGACGCCAAAGATGTATTGGCTTTCCGCGATCCCAGGGAAGCAGGATTGCCTGTGCCTACAGTCAATTCTTCGTTTATATTTGCCCGTGGGGATGGATTTCTCTGTTATCCGAATAACTATAATTACTACGCCAATTATTACCGCAATACTTTCCAGCATGGGGGCATCAGTATGGAGGAGATGATTGTACCGGTAATCAGGATGACAAGCAAATAAAAGTTTATTCAATGAAAATGATTTATCCCCCCCACAAGCATTTCGCTGTGGATAAGTTATTCAACAGAGAATAAAATTTGGCGATGAATGAGTTAATTTTGTGTTTCAATACTTACCACGCGCATCATGAAATACACGCAAACAGGATTAGACAAAATAGAAAAATTGATGGATGAAACCGAATACATCATCCGTTATGAACGTGGTACTTTTCAAAGCGGATATTGCATCCTGGAACAAAAGAAAGTTGTAGTGCTCAATAAATTTCTGCCGGTGGAAGGACGCATCAATTCACTCATTGATATCATTCCACAACTATCGATCCAGCCTGAATCGCTCTCACCCGAAAGCAGGAAGGTATATGAAGAAGTTATTGCTAAGTATCAACAGTCTGCTCAATAAAATTAATGTGCGGATGTGCAAATGTGCGAATTCTTTATGCGGTCTGCCCTGAAGAATTCGCACATTCGCACATCCGCACATTAGTTTTTCTTATTTTTGATGATGACTTATCCTTCGTTGAAAATAACTTTTTTAGGAACCGGTACTAGTAGCGGAGTACCCATGATTGCATGCGATTGTGAAGTGTGTACATCTGCTAATAAAAAAGATAAGCGTCTTCGTTCAAGCATCATGGTGGAATCTCAAAATACAATCCTGGTTGTAGATTCTACACCTGATTTCCGATACCAGATGCTTCGGGAAAAAGTGAAGCATCTCGACGCAATTGTTTTTACACATCCGCATAAGGATCATATTGCAGGATTGGATGATATCAGAGCCTTTAATTATTTTTCCAAAAAGCCTATGCAGATATTCGCAAATGAAATGACACAGGAGGTGATCATCAGGGAATTTCCTTATGCGTTCACTGATACCAAATATCCGGGTTTGCCGGAAATTGGTTTGAATACTATTGCGATGGAGCCATTTATTGTAGGCGATATGCCTGTTATTCCTGTACTTGTATGGCATTTGAAAATGCCGGTATTGGGATTCCGGTTTGGAAAATTTACGTATATCACAGACGCTAACCGTATTGATGAACCCGAAAAAGAAAAAATCCGCGGCAGCGAAGTGATCGTTATAAATGCTTTGCGTACTGAAAAACATGTTTCTCATTATAATTTGGAAGAGGCCATAGATCTTGTTAAAGAGCTGAAAATTCCGCAGGCATATTTCACTCATATCAGTCACCAGTTAGGAAAACATGATCCCGTTAATGCAGCATTACCCGAAGGCATGCAACTCGCTTATGATGGACTTGTGCTGCATATTTAAATTCAGGTTTAAAGAGATGAACTTCAGGATAATTTCATTCACCAGCCGTTAACATCATTCAGTTAAACTTATTCAATAAGATTTAAACTTTTTAATTTTTAAAAGGTCATAGCAGGGCGTCATGAAAATTTTTTTATGAAAAAAATGTTCCTGTTTTTAGCAATGTTACTGGCCGTACAATTGAGTTCGATGGCCCAAACTACTATTGAGATAATTCCTTCCGGCGGGTATACATTCCCTGACCAGGTTAATTTTTACGATTATTATGGAAGGATAGAAGGAGCGGCTAATTGGGGAGGCTCACTGATATTTAATGTTAACCGCAGCTTTGGAATTGAATTGATGTACCAGCGGATCGATGCAAAATCCGGGTTATATGATTATGGAAATGGTAATCAGAGCCCTTTTAAACAAACTGATGTCGGCATCAATTATATAATGGCCGGACCTGTTCAGTCTTTCAATGTCATGGGATCTGTGCATCCATTTATAGGAGCTTTATTAGGCGCGGCTCTTTTTTCCCCGGGACCAGATGATTATTCCAGCAATACAAAATTTACCTGGGGCGCACAGGCAGGAGCAAATATTTATGTAAACCCGCGATTGGGGATTAAATTGAAAGCACAATTGTTATCAGTAGTGGATGGAGGAAATGGAGAATTTTATTTTGGAAGTTTCGGATCAGGCGCAGGCGTATCAACTTATTCTTCCATTTATCAATTCGGTTTTAGCGCAGGTCTAATCATTGGACTGGGTAATATCCTGCCAAAACCTAAACCTCATGTTATCATTCACCGCCGCCCACCACCCAGGCGATATTATTATTCACCATATCCACCGCCTTATTAGCGTTGACACGGATCTAATGTGCGAATTTACCAATGTGCGAATGTGCGAATTCTTTAACGCAATCTTGTAAAAAAGAATCCGCACATTCGCACATTGGTAAATTCGCACATTAAATTCTTACCCTAAAATGGTATTTTTCCCTCCTCGTCATGTAATTACCTTGAAGGCATAATCAATTTTATGTTTCAGGAAAGAATGCGGGAATATTTTTCTTTTACAAGGAAAGAACGTATTGGCGTTCTGGTATTGATTTTTCTTATCCTGCTGATTTTTATTTTTCCTTATTTTTTTGAATTTCGGAAAAGCAAAACAGATCAACATTCATTAGAGCAATTTAAAAATGAAATCGCCCAATTAAAAGTAAAATCGCAAAATGATGATGTGAGACAGGAGGCTTCGGCAAATAAAACAGATGATGATAATAATAATGCAGATTATTATGAACCAATTCAGCAAAATAAAAATGACAAAAAGAACTCATTATTTTATTTTGATCCCAATACAATATCTGAAGATCAATGGAGACAATTGGGAATCAGAGATAAAACAGTTCATACAATTCAACACTATCTATTAAGGGGCGGAAGGTTTAAAATTCCGGTGGATTTAAAAAAAGTTTATGGAATACATGAAGATGATTACAATCGTTTGTCGCCGTTTATAAAAATTAAAAATTCCAGTGATATTGGTAAAGAGGATTCGGAAGCAGTTTTTGTAAAGAAAGATCACCCAACATTTACTGATAAATCAAAGAAATCTCCAATTGTTGATATCAACATTTCAGATTCGATTGGGTTTAGTGGCTTGCGGGGCATTGGCAGCAAACTGGCTTCACGCATTATACATTTTCGCGAGAGACTGGGAGGGTTTTATGAGGTAGATCAAATCGCTGAAATATATGGACTGCCTGATTCTGTATTTAAAGCGATAAAACCTTTTCTAAGAATTAGCAACGATTCTGTGAATAAAATTGATATCAATACGGCAGATGTCAATATATTAAAGCAGCATCCATATATCAGGTGGGAAATGGCCCGGGCAATTGTACAATATCGCAGCCAGCATGGTCCATTTAAAAAGCCGGACGACTTGCTCCAGATAACAATTATAAGCCCTGAAAATTATAAAAAAATTGAGCCGTATATAAAAAATTAACTAACGTTTGTTAGTTTAATTAAAAAATTATTTTTACCTTGCTTTTGCATTGGTCTAGCACGGATAGTTTATTTCTAATGATTGTTTGCATTATACAGGCAATAGCCTCATGGTTATTGCCTGTTTTTTTAACAAGACTGGATTAGTCAGTCAAACGAATTATATGAATTTTTGATAATACAGCATTCATATAATTCGTTTTAATTCCTGTAACCCTTATTAATATTTTTGTTCTATGAATTTTCAGACAGAAGAATTGACTCAACAAGTGGCTCAAACTGCACGCGATTTTGCTTTACAGCATATCAAACCATATGTAATGAAATGGGATGAATCGCAGGAATTTCCGGTTGCGGTTTTTAAAGAAATGGGCAAATTGGGATTGATGGGTGTATTGGTACCTGAAAAATATGATGGCGCCGGACTGGGATATATTGAATATATCAGTATTATCAGGGAAATTGCCAAAGTATGTGGTTCGATTGGGCTAAGTGTAGCGGCGCATAATTCACTTTGCATCGGACATATTCTTGCTTTTGGCAATGAGGAACAGAAAAAAAAGTATTTGCCAAAACTTGCCACTGCTGAATGGATAGGCTCATGGGGATTGACAGAAGCCAACACAGGAAGCGACGCCGCGAATATGAAATGCGTTGCGGCAAAAGAAGGTAATGAGTGGATCATAAACGGAACAAAAAACTGGATTACCCACGGAATAAGCAGTGATATAACGGTGGTGATTGCACGAACCGGGGAACCACGTACAAAAAATAATGCAACCGCTTTCGTCGTTGAACGCAAAACGCCTGGTTTTTCCGGCGGAAAAAAAGAGAATAAACTTGGTATGCGTGCCAGTGAAACAGCTGAAATGATATTTGATAATTGCCGTATTCCCGATACTAACCGTTTGGGAGAAGTGGGAGATGGTTTTAAGCAGTCATTGTATGTATTGGATGGCGGTCGTATTTCAATTGCTGCACTTTCAGTTGGTATTGCAAAAGGTGCATATGAAGCAGCGCTGCAATATTCAAAAGAACGTCATCAGTTTGATCAACCCATCTCCAATTTTCAGGGTATTTCTTTTAAACTTGCCGATATGGCCACCGAAATCATGGCAGCAGAATTATTGACCATGCAGGCGGGAGACAGGAAAAATAAAGGCCTGCCAATGACGAAGGAATCTGCCATGGCAAAATATTATTCCAGTGAAGTAGCAGTAAGAACTGCTACGGAAGCTGTACAGATTTTTGGCGGTTATGGATACACGAAAGACTTTCCCGTAGAGAAATATTATCGTGACAGTAAACTTTGCACCATCGGCGAAGGAACTTCAGAAATTCAAAAAATAGTGATTGCAAGAGAAGTATTGCATAAATAGGGAAAGAAAAATCAAGGAACAGGTTACAAGGTACAAGGTGAAGTGTTGAAGCTAAGTCCGGATCTGCAATAAGCTGGTATTATCAGGGCATGAAATCATCTTCATTCTTGCTGTATTTATCAAATAGTTTATCAATAGCTCCTCCAAAAAGAGGAAATTTATCCTTCGCGAAATTTTTTATTATTTCAATGGCTTTGTATGCCTGTTGGTCTGTCAGGCCTTCTGCTTTCAAACGATCAATTAATTCCTTCATACAATAAAAATTAAAAGCCGGATAAAATAATCCGGCTCAAATATCCTAAAATATTATTAAGTAAAACAAAACCTGTTTTTTTATGCGACTTTTAATAAACTCATCTTGCTTGTGTCGAATTTTTTCCTTGCATATTCCAGGCTTAAATTGAATTTACTCTCTTTGGAAGAGGGTAGTTCGAACATTGCGTCTGTAAGTATACTTTCGCAGATGCTGCGCAGTCCGCGGGCGCCGAGCTTATACTCTACTGCTTTGTCTACCATAAAATCCAGCACATTATCTTCAATACTCAGTTGAATACCTTCCAGTTCGAATAATTTTTTATACTGGCGCATCAAAGAATTTTTTGGTTCGGTGAGAATGGATCGCAGTGTGGGTCTATCCAATGGATTCAAATGCGTAACAACAGGTAAACGACCAAGCAATTCAGGAATCAATCCAAAAGATTTCAGATCCGGAGCATTTACATATTGCAGGAGGTTTTTCTTTGTAAATTCCTGTTGTTCCTTATTTACATTGAAACCGATGGCATTGGTATTGATGCGTCGGGCAATAATCTTATCGACTCCATCAAAAGCACCCCCACAAACAAAAAGAATATTTTGTGTATTGATCTTAATTAGCTTTTGCTCGGGATGTTTTCTTCCGCCTTGTGGAGGCACAAGTACATCAGTTCCTTCCAGTAATTTTAATAAACCTTGTTGAACACCTTCACCACTCACATCGCGGGTAATAGAAGGATTATCACCCTTTCTTGCTATTTTATCTATTTCATCAATATATACAATACCTCTCTCAGCGGCTACTACATCATAATTACAAACCTGGAGTAATCTTGTCAATATGCTTTCCACATCTTCGCCAACATAACCAGCTTCAGTAAATACAGTTGCGTCTACAATGGCAAATGGAACATTTAATAATTTGGCGATTGTTTTTGCAAGAAGCGTCTTGCCTGTTCCTGTTTCGCCAACCATAATGATATTGCTTTTTTCTATTTCAACCTCGTTATCAGCAACCTTTTGCTGAAGGCGTTTATAGTGGTTATATACTGCTACAGCCAATATTTTTTTTGCCTCGTCCTGACCAATAACATATTCGTCGAGGAATCTTTTTATTTCGATGGGCTTTTTTACAGTGAGTTTAAATTGAGATGCGGGAGCATTATCTTCCCTGATTATTAACTCCTGTTGAATAATTTCCTGAGCATGCTCTACGCAATTTTCACAAATATGACCTTCCTGCCCCGCGATCAGGATTTTTACCTCATCCCGGCTACGGCCACAGAAGGAACAATGAAGTGTATTTTTTGCCATCTACTACTATATTGATTGAATATTACAAATTTAGTCAACTTATATGCCAAATCCCAATGAAACATCAAAAAACAACTAAGAAGCAGAAATTTTAAGTCTCTTTTTTGGAATGCTTTATAGCTTATCCATCACGTGATCAACAATACCGTATTCAATTGATTCCTTAGCATCCATCCAGTAATCCCGATCAAAATCTTTCATGATCTGTTCAGTTTTCTTACCGCAATTTTCTGCTAATATTTTTGCGCCTATTTCTTTCACCCTTTTAGTTTGTTTAGCCTGGATCTCAAGATCAACACTTACTCCCTGTATATATCCTCCCAAACTCGGCTGATGTATCATTACTTCTGCATGGGGATAAATAAAGCGCCTTCCTTTAACACCACCACTTAACAGGATGGAACCCATCGAGGCAGCTAATCCAAGACAAATAGTACTTACAGGGCTTTTCAACATTTTCATCGTGTCATAAATGGCCATGCCGCTGGTTACTACCCCCCCCGGGCTATTAATGAAAAATTTAATTTCTTCACCGGGTTTATCTGCATCAAGCAGCAAAAATTTATTCACGATATCTTTGGCTGAGCGATCTTCTACAGCTCCCCACAATTGAACAGCCCTGCTATCAAAAAAATATTTTTCCAATTTCTTTGATAGCATGCCCAGGTCTGAATTTTTTTCTTCTTTTGGTTCCTGTTCTTCAGGTTCGTCGTCCGAACGTAGTGGCTTAAAAAAGTATTTTGAATAATTCATCATATAAATTTTTATGTTGAAACGATGAGTCTAAAATTCTTTACTCCTGTCTCTTAGATTTCCTTTTTTTCTTTTTTTGGATTAATCACGAGTACTTCATCAACCAATCCATTTTCTTTCGCTTCGATAGCAGTGAGCCAATAATCGCGATCGCAATCTTTCTCCACCTGCTTTATGGTTTTACCGGTATGGACTGAATATATTTCGTATAATTCTTTTTTAATTTTTTTAATCTCGTTGACAGTAATTTCTATATCGCTGGCCTGTCCACCAATACTTCCACTCGGCTGATGCATCATGATGCGGCTATGTTTTAAAGCAGTTCTTTTACCCTTTGTACCGGCGCACATCAGTGTTGCTCCCATGGAAGCAGCCATCCCAATACAAATAGTTGCTACATCCGGAGTAACATATTGCATGGTATCGTAAACACCCAGCCCTGAGTATACACTTCCTCCGGGACTATTAATATACATTTGAATATCTCTGTGACGATCAGTACTGTCAAGAAACAACAACTGTGCAGTAATGATATTCGCCACTTCGTCGTTGATGGGATAACCCAGAAAAATGATACGGTCCATCATTAAACGGCTATATACGTCCATAACGGCTACGTTCATGGGACGTTCTTCAATAATATTCGGGGTAAGACTGGTAACGAGATATTTGGTATAATCATTCAATGTATTGCTGGAAATACCGCGGTGCTTTATAGCATACTTTTCAAATTCGGCTTCTTGATTCATAATTTTTTTCAATTTTTCTTCCTTTCGAAAAAACGGAATGTGATTTAATTTGAAGTAGGAATATACATTTCAAATCTCCGTCCAAACTTTTAAACTTCCAAAAAACTGACAGAGTTGCAGTAAAGACATTATAATCGAGACGCTCAGAACTGTCGTGAAACGTGAAAGGTGAGACGTGAAAAGCAATCATTCTTTATTCACGTCTCACCTTTCACGTTTCACGACAGTTACCGTTTTTAGTGATGATGCTGATGTTCTTCCTGCATTTTCGTAAATTCTTCACCGCTGATTTGCTTTTCAACAGGTTTGATCTGCGATTCGGTCCAGTTTAGTATTTTATCCGTCCTGATTCTGTGAACAGCATCTTCTACAAATCGCCTGTCCTGCATCATACGGCTGATATAATCGGCTACCCATGGCTGGGTTTCATCAACAGCCTGCGCACCCATATAACCCAGTAGTTGCTGCCTGGCAAAATTCTTTATATCGTCAGCAACTACTTCAATATTATTTTCACGTGCAACTTTATCAAGAATCAGGGTCCATTTTAATTGATCGGTAAAAGAAGGAAATTCCGCTTCCACTTCTTCCTGTGTTTTTGGTTTTTCCCCTCCATTCAACAGCCAGCGTTTCAGGAAAGATTCGGGAAAATCAATTTTAGTACTATTCAGCAATTCATGGTAAAGCGTGTGTTGAAGCTGGCTACGGCTTTGGTTATCCCAATATTGTTGAATTTCTTCTTTGACAGTTTCACGAAATGTTTCTATTGTGGTAATGTCCTTATCCGGATAAGCTGTTTTAAAAAATGCTTCATTCAATTCAGCTTTTTCCACCAAACCAATTTTGGTAAGAGTTACTTTAAAAAACTTATCAGCAGCTGTTGCATCTTCTTTATCGAATCCAAGATCATGAGTTATCCAATCCCTTTCTTTTTCATCAAAAGCTTTCGATAACTGCAATTGAATGCTGTCATCTTTCTTTCTGCCAATCCAATTTTTTCGGAAATCCTCATTGAAATATTTTACGAGTACTGAATTGTCTTTTTGCTTGCCACCTTCTATGGGATTGCCGGTTTCATCAGTTTCAGTGAAAGTAATATTCAGCACATTGTCATCACCAGTGACAGTTTCCGGATCAGTCATTTTGCCATTCCGTAATTGTAGCCGGTCTATTTCCTCGTTAACCATTTGATCTGTTACAGTGACTTTATACCGGGTTGGATTTAATTTATCCAAATCAGGCAGACTAAACTCAGGTTTCAGTCCCACTTCAAAAGCAAAAGAATATTCATCAGGTTTGCCCATATTGATCTGGCGGGAATCATTTTCCGGTAGGGGAAGCGGTTGAGCGAAGATGTCTAATTTTTCTTTCACCATATAATCAGTAAGTTCTTTCTCCACACTTTTCAACACCTCATCTGTAAACACAGAGTTCCCATACATTTTTTTAATCAATCCGGCGGGCACCATGCCTTTGCGGAAGCCGGGGATATTTGCCTTTTTACTATAATCTTTCAAGGCTTTTTCGAATGATGGCAAGTAGTCATTTTTTTCTACTTTAATTGTGATCTTATCATTCAACAGCCCAATATTTTCTCTTAGCACCGTACCCATAACCGTATTATTTAAGTTTAATCTATTTAAGTTGACAGATGACAGATGACAGTTGACAGAATCTTAAAGCAAGATTCTGTCAACTGTCATCTGTCAACTTATTCAGTATCCAAAGTTAGACTTCAAATCTGAAAACTATTCTCATGTGCGGGTGATAGGAGTCGAACCTACATACCTTACGGTGTCAGATCCTAAGTCTGATGCGTCTGCCAATTTCGCCACACCCGCAGTTTATAATCAGTACTTTATTGTTCTTGTACTGATTGTCAAAAAACGGCTGCAAAAGTAGTATATTTTTACTAAGAAAAATTCAAGGGTGAGTGGCATTAATATCCCTGATGCAAAATCTTTAATCGTTAAACATTGAATGCTAAATGCTTAACTACTCGCAATTACCGATGCTATTTCGTAAATTCGTATGGATGGAAACTGTAGCCGCGATACCTAAATATAACCTTACAGGAGAACAGGAAAAAAAGCTTATTCTAAGAGAGTACCGTGCTTTGCTGCGTTCATTAAAACCTAAATTAAAGACAGGGGATAAGGAACTCGTAAGAGATGCATTTGAAATGGCAGCAGAGGCACATAAAACCATGCGCCGTAAAAGTGGAGAGCCCTATATTTTACATCCTCTCGCTGTGGCCAGAATTTGCGTGGAAGAAATCGGACTTGGTATTCGATCCTCTATTTGCGCTTTGTTGCATGATACGGTTGAGGATACGGACATAACGCTGGAAGACATAGAAAGGGATTTCGGAAGCGAAATAGCAAGGATCGTTGACGGGCTTACCAAAATAGCCAACGTTATTGATGTGAATGCTTCACAGCAAGCTGAAAACTTTAAAAAAATTCTATTTACACTCACTGACGATCCCCGGGTAATTCTGATCAAATTGGCAGACCGTGTGCACAATATGCGAACCCTGGATAGTATGAAAAGGGAAAAGCAATTAAAAATTTCTTCAGAAACTGTATATGTATATGCTCCATTGGCACACCGCATGGGTTTGTACAATATTAAAACAGAGCTGGAAGACCTCGCGATGAAATACCTTGAACCTGAAGAATACAAGGAAATTGCCCGTAAACTTGCGGAAACAAAGCGTGAGAGATCAAGATATATCAACGAATTCATCAAGCCACTCAAAGAAAAATTAGAAAAAGGCCAATTTGAGTTCGAAATATATGGCCGTCCGAAAAGTATTCACTCCATCTGGAACAAAATGCGTAAAAAGGCAGTGGCATTTGAAGAAGTGTACGACCTTTTTGCTATAAGAATTATTATCAACGCTGCGCCAGAAAGAGAAAAAGAAGATTGCTGGAAAGTATATTCGCTGATAACAGATGAATATACGCCTTCTCCGGAGCGCTTGCGCGACTGGTTGAGTAATCCCAAATCAAATGGATATGAAGCTTTACACACCACAGTGATGGGGCCACAGGGAAAATGGGTTGAGGTGCAGATCCGATCAAAGCGAATGAATGAAATTGCTGAAAAGGGATTGGCCGCACATTGGAAGTATAAGGAAGGGGGTAATGACGAGAGCCGGTTTGATAAGTGGTTCCAGCAAATCCGGGAAGTATTAAGTACGGAAGATAATGACTCAATTAATTTTTTGCAGGATTTTAAAACCAGTTTTCTTGTCGAAGAAATTTATGTTTATACTCCGAAAGGCGATGTTAAAATGTTGCCGGTCGGATCAACTGCATTGGATTTTGCTTTTGCGATTCATAGTGCTATCGGGGTGCAGTGTATTGGAGCAAAAGTGAACCATAAGCTTGTTCCTATTAGCCATAAACTAAGAAGCGGCGATCAGGTTGAAATCATTACTTCGGGTAAGCAAAAACCTAGTGAGGATTGGGTGAATATTGTTGTTACTGCCAAGGCAAAGAGTAAGGTAAAAGATGCGCTGAAAGAAGAAAAACGGAAAATAGCTGATGAGGGGAAATATATTATTCAAAGAAAATTAGAAAATTTTGGTGCAGCTTATAATCAGCATAATATTGATATACTCACATCTTATTATAAATTTAATTCTTCTCTCGATTTTTTTTACCAGGTAGCTGTTAAGAGTATTGATTTGAAGGAATTAAAAGAATTTCATTTGCTTGGCGACAGATTAGAACCGCCTAAGCCGGTGAAACCTGTTGAGATCAAAACAGAATCAGGTTCCGGTTCACATGCCCAGCGCAAGGATGCCGAGCTTATTATTTTTGGAGAAAGCAGCGACAGGATTGTGTATACATTGGCCAATTGCTGCAAACCGATTCCTGGTGATGATGTTTTTGGTTTTGTTTCCACCGGAAAGGGCTTAACCATTCACCGCACCAATTGCCCGAATGCAGCAAAATTGTTATCTAATTATGGCCACCGGGTTGTAAAAACAAAATGGGCAAAAAATAAAGAAATTTCTTTCCTGACCGGTATACGTATCGTAGGATTGGATGATGTTGGAGTCATAAATAAAATCACCAACCTGATATCAGGTGAATTGCGATTAAATATCAACGCACTTACCATCGAAGCGAAAGAAGGAATATTTGAAGGGAATATAAAAATTTATGTGCACGATAAAGAAGAGCTGGATGAATCTGTAAAAAGATTAAAACAGCTGAATGGCATTCAGTCAGTCGACCGGTTCGATACTGAAAATGTATAATAAGATTTAGGGTATAAGGTAAAGGGTTTTAAGGCATGCCGTACCTTAAACCCTTTACCTCAAACCTAAGTGCAAAATCCTTTCGTGTTGCAATCCCAATTCACTTATTTTTGCTGCTTCCAAATAAATAAACCTGCAAATCTGTATTAATGGTTGATGTAATTTTAGGGATGCAATGGGGTGATGAAGGGAAGGGTAAAATAGTTGATTATTTCGCTCCACGATATGATATCATAGCCCGTTTCCAGGGAGGCCCCAATGCCGGACATACTTTATATGTTAATGACAAGAAAATAGTTCTGCACCAGATACCATCGGGTATTTTTCATGAAGCCACCACAAATTTAATAGGGAATGGTGTCGTTTTAGATCCGGTGACACTAAAAAGAGAATGTGAATCGGTCGCTGCCTTTGGTGTGGATTACAGAAAAAATTTGTACATCTCGCAACGGGCCCACCTTATTCTTCCCAGTCACCGGGCTTTGGATAAAGCGTCAGAAATGTCGAAAGGAGTTGAAAAAATAGGCTCCACATTGAAAGGTATAGGTCCTGCCTACATGGACAAAACAGGCCGTAATGGCTTGCGTGTAGGCGATCTGCTTGATAAAAGTTTTACTACAGAATATATCAAGCTTAGATTGAAGCATCAACAACTGTTAGATGGGTTCCATTTTAAGGAGGATATGTCGGCTTGGGAAGAAGAATTTTTTGAAGCGCTTGAATTCATGCGACAATTTAAGATTGTAAACGGCGAGTATTTCATAAATGATAAAATTCAAAAGGGAAAATCTGTATTGGCAGAAGGTGCCCAGGGAAGTATGCTCGATGTCGATTTCGGCACTTTTCCTTTTGTCACTTCTTCCAATACAATATCAGCAGGAGTATGTACTGGACTAGGTATTGCGCCACAAAAAATCAACGATGTAATTGGTGTAACCAAGGCATATTGCACGCGGGTAGGCAGCGGCCCTTTTCCAACAGAATTGTCAGATGCTACTGGAGAAGAACTGCGCAAAACGGGAAATGAATTCGGAGCGACTACAGGAAGGCCGCGACGTTGTGGCTGGATTGACCTGGTTGCCCTCAAATTTGCCTGCATGATAAACGGAGTAACTAAACTGGTAATGACAAAAGCAGATGTACTGGATGCATTTGCAGAATTAAGTGTGTGTACCGCCTACAAAATAGACGGGCAAACTACCGATGAAGTGCCTTTCCAGATGACAAGACTGAAGATAGAGCCTGTGCTCAAATCATTTCCTGGCTGGCAGTCGGACATCACTTCCCTTCAGGATTATGCCGGTTTGCCTGGACATATGAAAAAATACATTCATTTTATCAACGATTACCTGAAAGTTAATGTATCTTATATTTCCAACGGACCGGCGCGTAATCAACTAATCGAAAACCCATAACCCAAATCGTAGCCAAAAAAATTATTTTAAAAAAATTTGGCTAATTAAAAACTTCGCTGAAATTTTACAATATAATCTTATTGGAATATGGCACCAAAATCTGATAAGGAGAAAAAGGATTCAAAAAAATCCGCACCTGAGTCATCGAAGGAAACTTCCGGCAAAGCATCCTCAAAGCCTAAAAAAGAAGAGGATGATGACGAAGAAGAAGTTGACGATGATTTTGATACTCCTAAAACAACAAAAAAAGCAGGTAAGGCATCTCCCAAAAATAAAAAAAAGGATGATGACGATGACGACGATGAAGACATTGAAGGCGATGACGCAGATGAAGTGGATGAGTGGGACAAAGTAGAAGAGGAAGAAGAATGGGATCCTGATTTTGACGAATTTGATATTCCCAGATCTAAATCAAAAAAGAGCGGAACCACTAGTGGTACAAAAAAAGGTGCGAAAGGACCTGAAGAAGATGATTTGGGTCTGGATGATGATTTCAAAAACCTGGACCTGTTTAATGATGGAGGTTTTGAAGAGGAAGAGGATGACTTTTAACTGATGGGCTAACTCATAGTAGTGAACAGAGTTTTTGTATCCTTCCCCATAATTGATTTTTATAAAATCAAGTTACAGGTATTGTACTGGGCAGCCCGGTTCAATACCTGTTGCTTTTTAGATAATCATGAATATCAATCAAACGAACATTCGCATGAATGCTTGGTTGGCGTAGGTGCTTTGGGAAGTATCGAAGCCAATGCAGGCAATGCTTTTATACAGTTGAAGCAATTTGCCGCGATGAATAACGACTGGCTATTCGGCCATTTTGGATTTGATCTTAAAAATGAAACGGAATCTCTTACATCTTCTCACCAGGATTATATTCAGTTCCCGGATTTATTTTTTTTCGTTCCGGAAATAATTATTGAATTGAGCAAGAATAAAATCAGTATTGGTTTATTCGGATCAGAACATGAACAGGTTCTCAATCAGATCCAACATCAGCATTCTATTTGTGTAAAAGCGGAAAAAAAAGCCATTCATATTAATTCCAGGTTTTCGAGAGAGGAATATATTGATGCAGTAGAAAAATTACGGTTGCATATTCTACGTGGCGATTGTTATGAAATTAATTTTTGCCAGGAATTTTTTTCTGAAAATATTTGGCTTGAACCAGTTGATACTTATTGGCAACTTAGTAATATTTCTCCGACCCCTTTTGGCTCCTTTTACAAAGTCGATGATAAATACCTTTTGTGTGCAAGCCCGGAAAGATATCTTAAGAAGATAGGCGACTTACTTTTAACACAACCGATGAAAGGTACAGCGATAAGAAATAAAGATGATATGCAATTGGATAATTATTATAAAGAGGAATTATTCTCCAGTGCAAAAGATCGTTCAGAAAATGTAATGGTGGTAGATCTTGTAAGAAATGACTTATCAAAAGTATGCAGGGAAGGAACGGTTCATGTAAATGAGTTATACGGTATTTATTCATTTCCGCAGGTACATCAAATGGTATCAACAATTAGTGGCAGGGTCGACGAAAAAATGAATTGGGTAGATATAATCCAGGCAACTTTCCCTATGGGATCCATGACGGGAGCCCCCAAAATCAAAGTTCTTAAACTTATAGAACAGTATGAAAAAAGCAAAAGGGGATTATTTTCAGGTGCATTGGGATATGTTAATCCTGATAAGAATTTCGATTTTAATGTAGTTATACGTAGCATGCTATACAATCAGCATAATAAATATTTGTCTTACCAGGTAGGATCTGGGATTACTTTTTACAGTAATGCGGAAAAAGAGTTCGATGAATGTTTATTGAAAGCAGAAGCTATAAAGAAGGTGTTGGAATGAAATAAGAAATGAGAAATAAAAAATAAGGAATGAGAAAGTACTTTACTTTCTCATTCCTTATTTTTTATTTCTCATTTCTTATTTTCTATTGGCTATTTCACCAAAAGTTTTCTGAGATGTGTCCGCTGCATCCTCATTCAGAAGTAACTGAACGGATTCATTTAATATCTCGTATTTGTTAGCTGCAAACAAATCCATTTTATCTACCGGTAATTTAAGATCATAAGTATTATTGCTACTAGCCATCACTTTATCAAATTCCGGGTTGTAGCGGTTAAATTCTGCTACATCCATCAGCACATATTTAGCGATAATAGATGAATAATACTTGCCGGAAATTGAAATTGTTTTTGAAGTATTTAATTCCTGTTTAGTGATTTTGCGGTTAAAAACATACATAGAGGAGCCGGATAATTGCTCAGTCGCCTCATCTTTTGTAAGAGTTGTTACGCCTCCCTGTCCTTCAAAAACATAGTGTGTACCTATAAATTTTTTAACGTGATTTCTGGATTCGGTTGGTAAATAATATTGAAGATCCCAGAAGTTCCTGCTATGGCTTTTTTTAATGGCTTTATACACATTTGCAGTTCCGCCATTATATGCTGCAATAACAAGAAGCCAATCCCCCAGTTCTGTATATAAGTCGCGCAAATAGATGGCAGCGGCGCGCGTACTTTTATAATAATTGGTTCTTTCGTCTCGCTTGTGCGATACCTTTAAACCTAGGATCCGGGCCGTCGCCGGCATTAGTTGCCAGGGACCAACTGCACCAGCCCACGAAACCGAAGTTGGTTTCAGGTTCGATTCAATAACCGCAAGATATTTAAGCTCGGTGGGTAAACCATACTGGCTCAAAATACCATCAATAAGATTAAAATAGGGTCTTCCCCAATCCTTCATATCCTGAAGGTCCTTGCCATTTTTGCTAAAATAATCCTGTACAAAGCTTATTGCTCTTGGATTAAGATGCGCCCCATTGGTACTATTATTAGAGGCAGTAATAAACAGATCGTTAAAACCTGCTTCACTATAACTCGTGTCATTGCTGGGGTGAATAGAAGCCTTTGTTTTCTTTCCTTTTGCGCCATTGTCCGCATGCATACCAGACATCGATCCAATGCAAAAGATGCCTAACAATAAAAGTCGTTTCATTCTTTTAGTGTTTAAAAGATTTATAAACCAGATATCTGGCCCATAAATTTTTCAAGGGGATGGATTACGGAAAATTGTTCGGAAACGTCGAGATGATTAATTCCGAATCTTCATAAAGTCGGATTTTCGTAGGACTTAAATTGTTGCATCAGGTAGTGCGAGAACTGAAGTAAAGGTAATTCTTTAAATTGGTTCGTCATAGCTTGAATACCAAAAGGCATGCCATTTGTGTGTCGGAAAAGGGGAACAGAAATACCCGGAATGCCCACTAAATTTGCGTAAACTGTATATATATCAGCGAGATACATAGCAATGGGGTCATTCATTTTCTCACCGATCTTAAAAGCCGGTGTGGGTGAACTGGGAGAGAGAATAATGTCGAAATCGTTGAAAATCAATCTGGTTTTATCAATTAATAATTTTCTTACCTGCTGAGCCCTGGTGAAATAAGCATCATAATACCCCGCACTTAACACAAAGGTTCCCAATAAGATACGTCTTTTTACTTCCTTTCCGAAACCAGCGGATCTATTTTTTTTATAAAATTCTGTTAAGGCAATAGTGGGTTTTTTTGAACGGTAACCATATTTAACTCCATCATAACGCGACAAATTTGATGAAGCCTCAGCTGTGGTTAATACATAATAAGCAGGCACAATGTATTCAAGGTATTCAAAATCAATTTCCTGTACTTGGAACCCCTTCGATCTGAGCTTTTCAACAAATTGTAAAAAAGCAGTGTGTATTTCAGGATCCAGTGACTTATGTTGAAGTGCTTCCTTAAAAAAAACAATCCTGGAATTTGAAGATTTTAAGGGATCAAGTCCCTTTTGAAAATCTGGAACAGGTGTATGGGAGGAGGTAGCATCGTACGGATCATTTCCGGAAATAATTTCCAATGTTAGTGCAACGTCAGGAATATTTTTGGCAAAGATTCCTATTTGATCAAAAGACGAAGCATATGCTATCAATCCGTGTCTGGAGATTCTTCCATAAGTAGGTTTTAACCCGATTATGCCACAAAAATCTGCAGGTTGGCGTACCGAGCCTCCGGTATCACTTCCAAGACTAATCATGCACAAATTAGCCTGAACAGCAACTGCTGGTCCGCCGGAAGAACCACCGGGTACTCTTGTAATATCCAAGGCATTCAATACTTTTCCATAAATAGAATTTTCGTTGGTAGACCCCATCGCAAATTCATCACAATTCTGGTGACCAATTATGATTGCCTCTTCTTGCAAAAGACGATCTACAACAGTTGCACTATAAATAGAAATGAAATTCTCTAAACTTTTTGATGCTGCGGAAATGGGATGGTTTTTATAGCAGATTACGTCTTTCAATCCTACTACTACACCATGCAGCTTTCCCATAGATCGGCCGGATTTTCTTTTTTGATCCAGCATATGTGCTGCTTGTAAAGCCTCATCTGCATACACATTAGTATATACGTTAAGATGCCTGGCAGCATCTATTTTCTTTATATAGAATTGAACAGCTTCAACGCAGGATGTAGAGCCGTTTTGTAGTGCAGTGTGATAATCTTGTATTGAATGAAATGTAAACAACAAGAATTACGATTTCTGTTTCACAAAAATCGATTATTTGTAAAGGATAAAATGAATGAATTATTGTTGGGACGAAGAAGAAGGCTGCTTGTCCTTTTCCTTAATTCCTTCTTCTAATTCTTTCTTTACGTTATCCTTTGCGTCATTGAACTCGCGGATTCCTCGGCCCAAACCACGCATGAACTCAGGTATTTTGCGACCGCCAAAAAGGATCAGCACTGCAAGAATGATCAATATCCACTCAGTACCACCTGGTGCTGATATCAATAAAAAGGATTGCAAAAAATTAGTAAGCATATCAGGATTATTTAGAAATACAAAGTTAACAGTTTTACCGAGGAATGCACTTTTTTTAAATGCGGATTATTTAACTGTACATGAGTAACTTATGTCGAAAAGAACTGAAGCATGTTTTTTAATAACTTGCTTTTAACAATCTACCTGTATTGGTACTATTCTGTAATTGTTCTTTTTTCTTTTATGCGTGCGCTCTTTCCACTTCTTTCGCGTTGAAAAAATAATTTAGAGCGACGGACACGGCCTACTTTATTTACTTCTATCGATTCAATATTCGGAGAATATAAGGGAAAAGTTCTTTCCACACCAACAGCATCAGATATTTTGCGAACAGTGAAAGTGGCTGTATGGGCTACTCCCTGACGTTTTATTACGTCTCCTTTAAAACTCTGAATCCTTTCTTTATTGCCTTCAAGAATTTTATAATTGACTGTGATATTATCACCAGCTTTAAATTTTGGGAATTCTTTTTTTCCTGTCAACTGTTCGTGTACAAATGCTACTGCCGCGTTCATGACATAAAATTTTGGGGAGGCAAAAGTAAGAAGCTTTTGGGGAAATCGCAAAAAAAGGTTTGAGGTGTGGGATATGGGTTGCCTTCTTCCTTAAACCTTACACTTCATACCTCAAACCCTTATCGCGCTACATTCACCGCTCTTTTTTCCCTGATAACAGTTACTTTAATTTGACCTGGGTAAGTCATCTCCGTTTGTATTTTTTGCGCTATTTCAAAACTCAGTTTATCGCTGTCGCCATCAGTAACTTTATCAGCTTCCACAATCACCCGCAATTCGCGACCAGCCTGGATGGCATAAGCTTTTTCCACCCCAGGATAAGTCATTGCCAGATTTTCAAGATCCTTGATGCGTTGAAGATACTGTTGCATGATTTCTCTTCTTGCACCTGGTCTTGCACCGCTGATGGCGTCACAAGCCTGAATTACCGGGGCAATAACATACTGCATCTCTACTTCATCATGGTGTGCTCCGATAGCATTTACCACTGCAGGGTTTTCACCATATTTCTCAGCCAGTTTCATACCGAGGAGGGCATGGCTTAATTCAGTTTCCTCATCAGGTACTTTGCCGATATCATGTAACAAACCGGCTCGCTTGGCAAGTTTGGGATTCATGCCTAATTCTGAAGCCATGATTGCACATAGATTAGCTACCTCACGGCTATGCATAAGTAAATTTTGACCATAAGATGAACGGAAGCGCATCTTCCCAACAATACGAACAAGTTCTTTATGTAAACCATGAATTCCTAACTCTATAACTGTTCTTTCGCCGATTTCCATCACCTGTTCCTCAATCTGCTTACGGGTTTTATCAACTATTTCTTCAATGCGTGCAGGATGAATGCGGCCATCTGCTACCAACCTTTGTAAAGAAAGGCGGGCGATTTCTCTCCGGAGCGGATCAAAAGACGACAACACAATTGCTTCCGGAGTGTCATCAACAATTAAATCCACACCAGTGGCGGCCTCAATGGCTCTGATATTACGACCTTCCCTGCCAATGATCTGGCCTTTGATTTCGTCACTTTCAAGATTAAATACTGTAATGGAATTTTCAATTGCCTGTTCTGCTGCAGTACGCTGGATACTTTGAATTATGATTTTCCTTGCCTCTTTATTGGCTTTTTGCCTGGCATCATCAATAATTTCCTGCTGCAATGCAAGGGCTTGTGTTTGTGCTTCTTGTTTCAGGCTTTCTATAAGTTGTGCTTTTGCCTCATCCGCTGTTAATGCGGCAATTTTTTCAAGGCGCCGGAGATGTTCTTCCTGGTGCTTTTCAAGTTCGGTCCTTTTTTGATTAACAACATCAATCTGCCTGTTGAGGTTCTCCTTGATAGCATCATTCTCTTTTGATTGCCTGTCCAAAAGATCCATTTTCTGATTGATGCTTTGTTCCTTTTGTTTAACCCTCGTTTCAGTATCGCCCAATCTTCGGTTTCTCTCTAAAACGTCCTTATCATATTCTCCTTTTAGCTGTACAAACTTTTCTTTAGCTTCTAAGATTTTTTCTTTTTTCAGGGTTTCGGCGGAAGTTTGAGCATCTGAAATTATTTTTTGTGCTTCCTGCCTTGCTTCTTCAATTTGTTTCTGGGTCTTTTTTGCAAAAATAAGCTTACCCGCTATGACTCCTATTATCAGGGCGATGATACCAACTATGATGGAAATAATATTTGGATCCATTGAATCTAAAATTTAAAAAGTTCACAATCGTATTTATGTTATCCAGGCTCATATGATTTGCATGGAATTTTGTTAGTTGGCGAAGATAAGGATTTTTGTTACAGGGGTTTAAGAGATCCCTTAATATCATTACAATGCCTTATCCAGCTGATCTTCCATTTTTCGGAGGGCTTCGACTATATCTTTACCCGGAGTTGATTGTTCATCCAAAGCAGGGAGTTGGGTAGCATACCACAATAAAACCATGGCTATATAATCCTGCATATCTTTTCCCGAGAACTGGGTCTTGAATTCAATGATCTTGTCATTTATTATTTTTAGTGTTTTTCTTACCGGCTCCTCATCCTTTGGATCTATTTTCACGCGATAAGTGCGGTCACCTATGAGTACATTTATTGGTATTAATTCCTGCATTGTTTCAATATCTTATTTTTTATTCAAACTTTATTAATAAATCTTTTTTGCTTCTTCTATTGTTAAAGCGAGTTTTGAAGGGACACCCAACTTCTGATCATTACCAGACTATTCATTTAGCAATGCGATACAACGGTCAATTTCTTTAACGTATTGGTTAAGGCGTTTTTCAAACGCTTTTTTTTCTGTCTCATTCATTTGCTCTTTCGACAATTTTAATATTTCTGTCTGCTGTTGCCATTTTTCCGATTGCAGGGATGCCGCAGTATATCGTGAGGTGATTTGTTGAAATTCCTGCTTCAATCTTTCATTTTCTTTTTGCAACGAATGATATTGCTTCAACAATTGCTGTAGCTTTTCGTTCAGGCGTTTCAGTTGTTGATCCAGTTGACTCATTGCGTCGATTTTTGCAGGTTCTTATTTTAATTACTGTGCAGGGATTTGATTATTTCCTGATTTCAGCGCTTAATTTCTCTTCAAAAGTTTTCATTATTTTATTCATCATACTGTCAATCTCTTTATCAGTCAGGGTTTTTTCCTCATCCATAAAGGTAAAACTAATCGCCAATGACTTTTTATCTTTTCCTAATTTTTCACTTTCAAAAATATCGAATAATTGAACTTCCTGCAATTTATCCAAGCCGATCTGCCGGGTAGCTTTTTCAACTTCCTCGTAGGCTAATGATCTGTTTACCACCATTGCCAGATCCCGGTATACAGGTAATTGCCTGGGTAATTCGTGAAATTCTATTTTATATTTCCGGATTTCGGTCATCAAAATATCCCAGTAAAAATCTGCAAAGAATACAGGCTGTTTGATATCAAAAGCATGCAATACAGATAATTCAACGATGCCGGCCTTCATAATAATTTTTCCACCGATAGTTGCCTGCACAGCATTTTTTAATTTTTCCCTTTCCTCAAATGAAACCAAAGCGGAAGAAATGCCCAGCAACTGCAGTATTCTTGTACTAACACCTTTCAGGTAATAGAAGTCAGCCTGCGGGTTTTTAATTTTCCAGGAATCATCGGATAAGTTACCTGTTACGTATAAGCACAGGTGATTTTCCTCGTGGTAGTTTCCGATACCCGTCGTGCCATATGTTTTTCCGAATTCAAAAAAACGGAGATTGCTGTTTTTCCTGTTTATATTATACGAAATGGTTTCAAGACCAGTTTCTAACAAGGATGGACGCATGATGTTTAACTCCGCACTCAGATTGTTAATCATTTTTACTGCGTGTTCCTGTTCTTTATCGGAGTAATAGGCACTGTTGGTAATAGAGTTTGTGAAAATCTCATTGAAGCCACATCCTGTAAGATATTGAGCAATTTTTTCCTGATAGGAAGATTGATCCCGGTCTGTTTCTATTGAAGGGGAAATGGTTATGGATGCAGGGATATCAATATTGTCATACCCGTCAATACGCATAATTTCTTCAACAATATCGGCCGGCAAACTAATATCGGGTTTATGATAGGGAACAGCTACATGTATATCATCCATTGTTTCTTTTATTATGTCAAATCCAAGACTAAGCATTATATTTTTAACTGTATCAACAGTATATTTCTTACCACTTAATTTTTTGAGATAGTCATATTTTAGTATGACTTGTGTTTTTGATTTTGGCAATGGATAAACATCCACAATATCAGAAGCGATTTCTCCGTTCGCAAATTCTTTTATCAGAAGTGCTGCTCTTTTTAAGGCACCTACCGTATTGGATATATCCATTCCCTTTTCGAAATGCGTAGCAGCATCGGTCCGAAGTCCATGACGAAAAGATGTTTTTCTTATACTTACCGGGTTGAACCAGGCGGCTTCAAGGAAAATATTTTTTGTTTTGCCGCTCACTCCGCTGTGCAGCCCTCCAAAAACCCCTGCAATGCACATACCCTCTTCCTTGTTGCAGATCATCAAATCTTCCTGATGCAGGGTTCTTTCTTTTTCATCCAGCGTAATAAATTTTGTTCCTGCAGGTAGATTTTTTACAATAATCTTATTTCCTTTAATAGCATCTGCATCATAAGCATGCAAAGGCTGACCCATTTCGTGCAAAACAAAATTGGTAATATCAACAATATTATTGATTGGCCGTACACCAATTGCCCTTAACTTATGTTGTATCCATCCCGGCGATTCCTTAATTGATATTCCTCTGATGCTTACACCAGAGTAACGTTCACAATCAACTTTATTTTCAATACTCACGTCAATGGATAAACTTTTATTGTCAACAGCAAATGTTTCGATTGAAGGATGTTTGACTGTGTAAAATTTTTTATCGTAATGGGACAGATATGCACACACATCACGGGCAACGCCCAAATGGCTCATTGCATCCATATGATTGGGCGTTAAACCAATTTCAATCATATAATCTTCATATGGATGAAAATGAGCAGATGCAGCGAGCCCTGTTAGCACATCCTTTGGTAAAACAATGATCCCGTTATGATCATTCCCCAGGCCAATTTCATCCTCTGCGCAGATCATTCCCTGGCTTTCAACGCCGCGTATCTTTGCAGTCTTAATTGTGAATGGTTCTCCATTTACAGGATATATTGTAGTTCCAACAGGAGCAACGATTACTTTTTGTCCTGCAGCCACATTCGACGCACCACAAACAATTTGTAAAGGTTCCGGCTGACCGATAGTTACTTTTGTCAGTTTTAGTTTATCTGCATTGGGGTGCTGTTCACATGAAATCACTTCACCAATGATCAATCCTTTCAGACTACCTTTAATATCTTCATATTTTGAAATACTTTCCACTTCCAGCCCGATAGAAGTAAGAATTTTTGATAGTTGATCAGTGGATGGTTTTATAAGCAATCCCTCTTCATTGTCTGGCAGGTATTCACAAAGCCAGTTATAACTAATAGTCATCTATAAAGCGCTCTTTTTAATGAGGCACAAAGATAGTTTTTTGGCGCTAAGCTGACGATGAGCCGAAAGAATACTTTTTATTTGTTTGAAACGTTTATTGATAAATATATCGTTGGCTTGCAGGCATTTTTATACTCATAATAAAATGTTAATCGTAGGTGCATGTTTGTACTTAGCACAGAAAATGCAGTCAGAGATATAACTCTTGACAATTACAATGCTGATTTATGAAAAAAATTTATTACACAATAATCGCGGCGACCTTTTTGCTGGGCGCTTGTCATCCAACATATATAGTGCATGAACAATCTGCTCCGGCTCCCGCTCCGGCTCCTGCTCCTGTACAACAGGAAGAAGTATCTTATCAGAATTTTTATGATGAACTGTCCCCTTATGGTCATTGGATAGATTATCCCGGATATGGCTATGTATGGATGCCAGCAGTTGGCCCTGATTTTAAACCATATGCCACGAACGGTTATTGGATTTATACGGATATGGGTTGGACGTGGACTTCAAATTATAATTGGGGATGGGCTCCGTTTCACTATGGTAGATGGTTTTACGAGGGCGGTTACGGATGGATGTGGATGCCCGGTAATGAATGGTCTCCTGCCTGGGTTAGCTGGAGGAGAAGTAATGATTACTATGGCTGGGCTCCCTTAGGACCAAATGTAAGGATGGATGTTTACGGAGGTTCTTATAATCCCCCATCCAATTATTGGTGTTTCGTTCCACATCAATATATATCGAACCCACGCATCAATAACTACTATGTGAATGAAACAAGAAATGTGACTATTATCAACAATACTACAATTATTAATAGCCGTGTCGTAAATGTTACAAACAATAACAATACAAGGATAAATAATAATGTCAGAACCGTATATGTAAACGGTCCGGATCGGCAGGAAGTTGAAAGAGTAACGGGTTCACCCATCAGGCCTGCAGTAATAAGGGAAAATAATCGTCCCGGCGAGCAGGTAAACAATGGGCAGTATACTATTTACAGGCCGAGAGTCAATTCTGCTCCAGCACCGGCCGCGGGTAATCAGGCAAGAATTGCTCCTGCCAGGGTTGAGTCTCTCAGAGATATCAGGCCTATGCCTTCTTCCGGGCAAACAAACAATAATCAGCCTGTAATCAGAAACAACAATAATACTAATACTGCGGCCCCATCGAATAATAATAACGCCCGGCCTACTGAAAATTTACCTGCGCCGAATGTAAGGCCTCAACAAAATATCGATAATAATCAACCAGTAAACAACAGGTTTAATAACAGGGATAATAATCCGGCAAACAATCCGGCAAACGAAAATCAACCTGTAATCAGAAGTAATACGAATACGCCAGCACCTGTTAATAATAATAATCAACCGGTAAACAACAGATTTAATAACAGGGATAATAATCCGGCAAACAATCCGGCAAACGAAAATCAACCTGTAATCAGAAGTAATACGAATACGCCAGCGCCTGTTAATAATAATCAACCGGTAAACAACAGATTTAATAACAGGGATAATAATCCGGCAAACAATCAGGCAAACGGAAATCAACCTGTAATCAGAAGTAACGCGAATACCCCGACGCCTGTTAACAATAATCAACCCGCTAATACAAGGATCGATAACAGGAATAATAATTCATCAGCCAATAATAATACTATCACAAATCCATCCAACAATACAAGACCAGCTAATGGTAATCATCCTATAAATAATAGTACACGTCTAAATAATAAGTCGCAAACAAATAATGATATCAGGAATAACAGCACCAATGCAGGGCAAAACGATAACAAGAATGCAAATCAATTGAATCAACGGAAAAAACCAAATGCTTCAAATAATGCTCGTTCATTGGAGAAAAAGGAAAAAAAGGACGAATAAAATATTTGCCTATAATAGATTAAGGTATGAAAACCCGCTATTATAGCGGGTTTTCTATTTTCCTTAAGTGTTTTAACGTATCAGATGAAGGTGAACCCCCATATTGTAATCTTCACAACCTGGCAAAATTTTAGGGCAAGAATCTTTCTGCACAGCACGTGTGAATTTAAAATGCAAAAGAGCGCAAAACTTTTTTAAATTGTGGAAAGCTTATCGGTTAGTGTGGACAAGCCACAAAAAAAAGTATATAACCCTGTGCATGGCATTGGGATAAATATAAAAAAAGAAATTTTTTTTTGAACGGATAAATGCGATTTATATTCGCCGTCCTGACTCAAAGGGATAACATTCCGTTCATAGTGCTGTAACAATTTCTTAATACAAGGCTGGAATACTGACCCGATGAGCCTGGTTAAAATTATATGATTTAACCAAATGGCTTTGTTGTTTTGCTATGTGATTAAGTGAAAAAGACGGTGCTTGCATGCGTCTTGTTGAAGTTCAGAAATGGTGTACTGAAAAACAGGTTGGTTATGAAAGTCCGGGTACAATATTTTAAACTTTTTATGGACGGCTATTCATGGATTTAACAAATTTGAACAAAGACCGGAAACTCAGGCGCAAAGCGCCGGTTGACATGGGTACTATGGTATATGGGAAAGTACCTCCGCAGGCTAAGGACCTGGAAGAAGCTGTACTTGGTGCTATTATGCTTGAAAAAAGCGCTTTTGATACGGTTGTGGAAATATTGAAGCCTGAATGCTTCTATGTGGAAAGTAACCAGCGCATTTTTCGTTCCATGCAATCCCTTGCACAGAAGAGCCAGCCTATTGATATCCTGACTGTGGTAGAAGAGTTGAAAACAAGAGAAGAACTGGAAATGGTTGGCGGGCCTTACTATATTACCCGGTTAACCAATGCAGTTGTATCATCTGCCAATATTGACGCGCATTCCCGCATTATCCTTCAAAAATTCATTCAGCGTGAATTGATTCGCATCAGTGGTGAAATCATCGGAGATGCTTATGAAGACAGTACCGATGTCTTTGACTTGCTGGATGATGCTGAAAGCAAATTATTCGAGATTACCAATAATCACCTTCGCAAGAATTTTGATAGCATTGATACAGTACTGGTAAAAACCATTCAACGTATTGAAGATCTCCGTAACAAGAACGAAGATATTTCTGGTGTACCCAGCGGCTTTGCTTCTCTCGACCGCATCACATACGGCTGGCAACCTACAGATCTGATCATCCTTGCTGCCCGACCTTCCGTTGGTAAAACTGCTTTGGCTTTGAACCTGGCACGTAGCGCAGCCTTACATGCTACCAAACCTACTCCGGTCGCAATCTTCAGTCTTGAAATGAGTGCAAGTCAATTGGTGCAGCGTATACTTTCTGCAGAAAGTGAGATTTGGCTGGAGAAGATCGCACGAGGTAAACTGGAAGAACATGAAATGAAGCAACTATATGCCAAGGGCATCCAGCGATTGGCACAGGCGCCGATCTATATTGATGATACTCCCGCGCTGAATATTTTTGAATTGCGTGCCAAATGTCGTCGTTTAAAAAATAAGCATAATGTTGGATTGATTATTATAGATTATTTGCAGCTCATGAGCGGAACGGGCGAAAACCGTAACAGTAACCGTGAGCAGGAAATCAGCCGGATATCAAGAGACCTTAAAGGATTAGCAAAAGAATTACAAGTTCCAATCATCGCTCTTTCGCAATTAAGTCGTGAAGTGGAAAAAAGAAAAGAAGGGAATAAAATGCCGCAACTGAGTGATCTCCGCGAATCAGGCGCAATCGAACAGGATGCGGATATGGTCATGTTCTTATATCGTCCCGAATATTATGACATCACTGCAAATGAGTTTGGTGAAAGCAACAAAGGTGAAACTCATGTTCGTATTGCCAAACATCGTAACGGTTCGCTCGAAACAATAAAATTGAAAGCTTTACTACACATTCAAAAGTTTGTGGAAGATGAGGGAAATGACTTTGGTGGAGTTGGATTGCCTCAGGGTAACTGGAAACCTGTTCAGGGTGATGAAGGCGGTCCGAAATTATATATACAGGCAGGAAGTAAAATGAATGATCTGCCTTTTAGTGAAGAAGAAGAAAATCCTTTTTGATAAATTTGTTTGAGGCTGCTATTCTGCGTCGGCTCTGGTGTAAACCAGAGCTTTTTTTATTGTTCGGACCGTATTGCCCTGATCAATAAATCCATTTATTTCTTTCATGATATAATTTAGTTTTTATTACATCTTTGCTCTATAATGGCATTTCCTTATTTCTATATCCCTTTTATTGATTCTTTACAGACCGAATTTACGCTCGATGAAAATACTTCGAAGCATGCGATCCAGGTTTTACGTATGAAAAAAGGAGACGCAATGCAACTCACAGACGGCAAAGGAAATTTATTGACCGCTACCATTATGGATGATCATAAAAAAAAATGTATTGTAAAAAAGAAGGAAAACTTTTACAAGGATCCAGATATCAAAAAAATTACGATTGCCATATCGCTATTGAAGAATGGCAGCAGGTTTGAGTGGTTTTTGGAAAAAGCTACCGAGATCGGAGTTGCAGAAATTATCCCGCTTATTTGTGAACGAACAGAAAAACAGCATTTTCGTTTTGAAAGGATGAAAAATATTTTAGTCAGCGCCATGCTTCAGTCACAGCAGGCATGGATACCCGTTATAACCGAACCTCTTGACTTCATAAAGGTGGTTCATCAATCCAATCATGATCAAAAATTCATTGCTCATTGTATCCAGGAAAATAAAACAAACATTGCAGGCATATTGAATGATAATCGTTCTTCACAAATTATCCTGATCGGTCCGGAAGGAGATTTTACCAATGAAGAAATTGAATTGGCTATTCAACATCATTTCGTTGCGGTGGCGTTGGGAGAAACCCGTTTGAGATCGGAAACAGCGGCAATTGTTGCGGCAACTATTTTGAAATTTTTTTAGCGCGTGGTTGATGGTTCATGGTTCATGGTCGAACTCCTGGCTATTAACTATGAACCATGAGCCATCAACCTTTTTTCTCTTCCAGCATAGGTTCTTTCAACTCAACAGGGCGGCGTTTTTTCTCTTTTTTTCTTATCCATAAATTTAATAATTCAACGACAAAAGAAAATGCCATGGCAAAATAAATATAGCCTTTGTCAATATGTGCATGATGTAGTGGCTCCAATCCTTCAAAAAATAAACTGAACCCGATCATCAGCAAAAAAGAAAGCGCAAGCATTTTTAGTGTGGGGTGTTTGTGAATGAATACTGAAATCTTTTGGGCAAAAAAGAACATGATGAACATGGCGATAATTACGGCTACGATCATCACAGGCACTTTCCGGGCCAGGCCCACGGCAGTGATGATGCTATCGAAAGAAAAAACCATATCAATAATTATGATTTGCGTGATCGCCGCACCAAAAGAAGTGGTTTTTTTTAATTTGCTTTCGTCTTTGCCTTCCAGTTTTGTATGAATTTCTTTTACGGTTTTATACAGCAGGAATAAACCACCAGCCAGCAGAATGAGATTCCGTATATTAAAACCATAACCAAATACAGCGAACAGGTTTTTATTGCCGTTATTTACAAGCCATCCAATAACCAATAGCAGACCGGCTCTTACGACAATGCCCGCAATCATCCAAATCTTTCGTGCGCTCAACTGCTGTTTTTTATTCAATCCACTCATTAATATGGAAACGAATATCACATTGTCGATACCAAGAACGATTTCTAAAATAGTCAGTGTAACAAGGCTGATCAATGAATCAAGAGAAAAAAGAGATTCCATTTGTGCAGTTTGAGTAAATCAAAGTAAATAAGAAATAAGGAATTAGAAATAAGAAATGAGAAAGTAGGTCTAAACTTTCTCATTTCTTATTTCTAATTCCTTATTTCTTATTTACTATATGAGCTAAGTATTTTTTTAACTATTGCAGGACCTTCATAAATGAAGCCTGTCCAAACCTGTATGAGGGAAGCTCCGGCCGATATTTTTTCTGCTGCATCCTTTGCTGTAAAAATGCCGCCTGAAGCAATAACAGGTAGCATTGTTCCTCCTCTTTGGCAGATATATTGAATGATTGCTGTCGACTTTTCTTTTAATGGAAGGCCACTCAAACCACCTGCGCCAATTTCCGAAATCCTGTCAGTGGAAGTTTGCAGATTTTCACGGCTGATGGTTGTATTGGCTGTAACCAAACCATCCAATTTAATTTCCAAAGCCAGGTCGATAATATCATCTATTTGTTGCCAGCTCAAATCGGGTGCAATTTTTAATAACAACGGTTTCGTAATTCCATCAGCGGCCTCAGTTTTTTGCCGGTTAATTTTTTGCAGGTGGGTCAGAATCTTTTTCAATGCTTCTTTTTCCTGCAATGCACGTAAGTCCGGTGTATTGGGAGAACTCACGTTGACGACAAAATAATCTACACAATCGAATAATTCCTCAAAGCATTTTTCATAATCTTTCCAGGCCTCTTCATTCGGAGTAATTTTATTTTTCCCGATATTCCCTCCGATGATCAGGCGATTATTCCGGGTCCTGGTCAAAGAATAGCTTCTCCATTTTCTTAATCTGCCGGCTACAACTTTTGCGCCATCGTTATTAAATCCCATCCGGTTGACAAGCGCCCTATCCTTTGGAAGCCGGAACAATCTTGGTTTTTCATTACCGGGTTGAGGAAGCGGTGTTACAGTTCCTATTTCAATGAATCCAAAACCCAATGCCTCCAGTTCAGACAGGTAACGCGCGTTTTTATCAAACCCGGCCCCCAGTCCGACGAAATTTTTGAATGTTAAATTGAATAGTTTTTTTTGATGTGTTTTATCATCGGTCTTGTATCTGCCCGCAATTATTCTTCTTATAAATCCAATCCTGCAAATTAATTTCAGCGAATTCATGGAAAAATAATGGACGGGTTCAGCAGGAAATAAGAACAGGATGTTTCGAAGCAGGTTGTACATAATTCATTGCGAAGATACAAGTAGTTTGATAGATGATTTTTGCGATAATTCACCCAATGTTTTATCTTTGATATAGAAAGTTGCATAGACAACCTTTAAACATGAAAGGAAAAATGATCAATCGTGAGACGTGAGACGTTGAACGTGAGTTAACAAATAGCAATTTCACGTTTGACGTTTCATGTCTCACGATTGGCAACACATATTTTCAAAAAAAAATATTTTATGCAGGATGCGTATATAGTTGCCGGTTACCGCACGGCGGTTGGAAAATCCAAAAGAGGTGGACTTCGATTCTATCGTCCCGATGATTTGGCTATCGATGTTATCAAAAGTTTATTGGCCTCAGTGCCACAATTAGATCCTAAGCAAGTTGATGATGTGATCGTCGGCAATGCAGTTCCCGAAGCAGAACAGGGATTGCAGGTAGGCCGTATCATTGCAGCAAGAGCAGTTGGCATTCATGCTCCGGGAGTAACAGTAAACCGATACTGTGCGAGTGGTCTCGAAAGCATTGCGATCGCCACTGCAAAAATTCGTTCCGGCCAGGCTGAATGTATCATTGCCGGTGGAACAGAAAGCATGAGTATGGTTCCCACTGCAGGTTGGAAAGTTGTTCCAGCTTATTCCATCGCAATAGATGATCCCGATTATTATTTAAATATGGGATTGACAGCAGAAGCCGTGGCCAAAGAATATAATGTGAACCGGGAAGACCAGGATCTATTTTCCTATAACTCTCATCAGAAAGCACTTTCAGCTATTAAAAATGGATATTTTAAAAATGGCATTCTTCCAATAAATGTTGAAGAAGTATATCTTGATAATAAGGGGAAGAAACAAAAAAGAAATTTTGTGGTTGATACAGATGAGGGCCCGAGAGCTGATACTTCTGTGGAAGCATTGGCAAAGCTTAAACCCGTATTCGCTGCCGGCGGTTCTGTAACAGCAGGTAATTCCTCGCAGACCAGTGATGGTGCTGCTTTTGTGATTGTAATGAGTGAGCAAATGACCAATCAACTTGGGTTGAAACCAATTGCAAGACTGGCAGCTTGCGCCAGTGCGGGTGTGCATCCGCGTATTATGGGCATCGGACCTGTGGAAGCGGTTCCAAAAGCATTGAAACAAGCCAATATGAGCCTTGGTCAAATCGACCTGGTTGAATTGAATGAAGCATTTGCTTCACAGGCCATTGCTGTAATAAGAAAACTTGGCATAAATCCAGATATTGTAAATATCAACGGTGGAGCCATTGCCCTTGGACATCCACTGGGATGCACTGGTTGTAAGTTAACTATCCAGATTACTCACGATATGAAAAGACTGAATAAAAAATATGGGATCGTCACAGCATGTGTTGGCGGCGGCCAGGGAATAGCTGGAATTATTGAGAACATTAATTAACAAATGCTTTAGTATTTATAACAAATAAATAATCCCTTTTTCAGCGAGATAAAATCCTGAAGTTTTATATTTGCAACATTGTAACAAAAAAATTGTCAGGAAATAATACCATACGAAAGCTGTCGGCAGGATTTCTGCTCTTGTTGTTTGCGCTTTGTGTTACCCCCAAAAAAACCTTACACGACTTAATTGCTGATCATAAGGATACACCTTTTGCGTCAACAGGCGCGATGCAACAGCATATCAGCAATTCAGGTTTTCGTTGCAATTGTGATGATCTTGTTGTTGAATCTCCTTTCATTTGTGATTACATTCCGATCGATATAATTGCTCCTGCAGTATATACATCGCATATTCCTGTTCCTGACGATGATTTCAGATTTTTACATCATTTTTATTTTGAGTTGCGCGGTCCTCCAGGCATTTCCGCATGCTGATTTTTTCAATCACTGATTGCTTATTGTATGATTTCATGCCCGGGTGTTAACCTGACAACCTTGGTCATTCGGAAGCAGCGATCAATATTCAAAATAATCTAAAATGATTTTCATGAAAAAATTTACCTCGCATATAATTTTATTTTTATTTTTTTCTTCTGCAATTGATCAGCCGATACTGTCACAGAATATCAATAAAATGAAACCGCAAAAAAATTATTCAGATAGGAATGGCTCCTTATCTGGCAGAATTACTTCAAAGGAAAAAGGAGAATCCCTTCCCGGCGCTTCGGTATATATACCTGATCTTAAACTCGGTGCGGTCGCAGATACAAATGGCCATTATCAATTCAATACATTGCCTTCCGGAACCTACCTTGTTGAAGTTCATTCGGTGGGATTCAGAACATTCATGGAAAATGCGGTTATCGATGGCGCTACCGTGATAAATTTTGGATTGCTTGACCAGTTTTTGGAAGAGAGTCCGGTTGTTGTTACTGGCCAGTCAAAAGCTACACAAATAAAAAGAAGCCCTGTTCCTATTGTCGCCATCAATCATACTTATATCACCACCAATCTCAATACAAATATCATTGATGCCATCGCAAAAGTACCGGGTGTAAATGCGCTCACCACGGGTCCCAATGTTTCAAAACCTTTTATAAGGGGATTGGGTTATAACCGGATATTGACATTATACGATGGAGTCAGACAGGAAG
>Ga0137407_10000298_pt1 | contig 34989 bp, 27 predicted proteins | sample CZOMad2_2_16fung_FD_108410 | JGI IMG/M metagenome (GOLD analysis project Ga0137407, IMG submission 108410) | Vadose zone soil fungal communities from Angelo Coast Range Reserve, California, USA - CZOMad2_2_16fungal (Illumina Assembly) | ecosystem: Environmental > Terrestrial > Soil > Vadose... | reverse complement strand
ATTTTTACAAATTCCATTAATCAATATATGGCTCCAGGATTTTAGAAAAGCACTTCATGATAAATTTCCTTCTCTTATTTTTCGCCATTCTTCGTTCAAGTTCATTCCTACATACGACATCGATATTGCCTACTCCTTTCTGTATAAAGGATGGAAAAGAAATGTAGGAGGATTATTAAAAGCAATGATTAATGGACAATGGTCATTGTTCAGTGAAAGAATGCAGGTGTTGATGAAAAAAAAGAAAGATCCATTTGATTCATATGAATGGCTCGATTCACTGCATCTGTACTGCAGGATGCGCGCATATTATTTTTTCCTGGTGGCGGCAGAGCAAAAGAAATATGATAAGAATATTTCTCCCGATAAAGAGGCCTTACAAAATCTAATCAGATATCATGCGAATGGATACACGGTAGGTATTCACCCTTCGTGGCAAAGTGGAGATGATGAACAATTGTTGGTAGAGGAACTTGAATGGCTTGAGGAAATCATTAATAAAGATGTTATTTATAGCCGGCAACATTATATCCGTCTTCGGCTGCCTGAAACTTATCAAACACTTATCAAGGCAGGTATTGAAAAAGATTTTTCAATGGGTTATGGTAGTATCAATGGTTTCAGAGCCTCCGTAGCATCATCATTTAATTGGTACGATCTGAAACATGAAATGCAAACCAGCCTCATGCTTTTCCCATTTTGCTTTATGGACGCAACTTCTTTTTACGAGCAGAAATTTACTCCTCAGCAAACATTGCATGAATTGATGAATTATTATCATACCATCAAAAAGGTAAATGGACTGATGGTTACCATATGGCACAATCATTTTTTGGGCATTGATCCGCAGTTTGCAGGTTGGAAAGAAGTTTATGAAGTTTTTTTAAAGGATGAAGTGTATTGGGACATGTAGCTAATGTGCGGATTTACCAATGTGCGAATGTGCGAATTTGAACCTTGATTGAAGGATTGAGGGAATACCATGATGAAAATACAGATTGTAAAATCCTTTCATCATTTAATCCTTCAATCAAGGTTCAAATTCGCACATTCGCACATTAGCAAATCCGCACATTAATTTGTTCTTTTCCAGAAACTCGCATTTACAAGATACACTCCATATAAAGTGATGAGTCCACCAACACCGATAAAAACAGTAAGTTTTTCTCCGAAAAGTAACGAACCGAATAAAACAGCTACTACCGGATTAATATATGCGTATATGGAAACCTGTGCCGTTGGCAGATTTTGTAACGCATATAAATAAGCCATGAATGAAATTACTGAACCAAAAATCACTAGATAGACAATAGCAATCCAGGAATTCATAGGGATCTGACCTACAGGTATATTCATTCCGCTAACTGTTGAAACAGCATATAATAAAATTCCAGAGATCAGCATCTGTAAACCTATACTGAAATACGGATCGAATTCCCGGGCCTGTTGCTTGGTATAAAGAGTACCAAATGCCCAACAGATGGACGCCACAAGGGAAATAATAATTCCAAAGCGGAAATCGATATCAAAAAAATCTTTGAGATGCTCATAAAAAATTACGCAAATACCACCAAAACCGAGCAATAATCCGATGAGGACTTTATTCGGGACCTTGGGCTTCATGCTGAAAAACCCAATAATTACCAGCCACAATGGGAAAATGGCAGCAATAATTGCTCCCAACCCACCTGAAATATACTTGACGCCCAGAGTTGTTAAACCATTTGTTAGAAATAAATTCAGTATGCTAAGGATCAGAATATTGAGCCACTCTTTTCCGCGTGGCCATTTTATGCCCTTAAAAAGAAAAAAAACCACATATAAAAAACCTGCGAGTAATTGCCTGATGCCAGCAAGTTGCAGTGCAGGCATGTATTTTACGCCTTGCCTCGAAGCTACCCATGTGGTTCCCCAAAGAAGACTTACAATGGCAAGTGCAATAATAGCTTTTGTCTTTTTTTCACGTTGTTGAATAAACGAAGGTTTTAAGAGTTTTGGCAAGTGCTAAAACTATCCAAAAGTTTCCAATTTTAATGATATCAATGTTTAAAATGTCTCCATTCATAATTACTAATCCCAAAGTATTCTGTTTGTAATATTCAAAAGCATAAGTACCAGGAAAAACATCTTAGACCCCAATTATTGCAAGCAGATTTACATATTCCTTCCTGGTTAGTTGGCTTTTTTAAGGTTGTAATAATCAAGAGACATTGGTACAATGTGCCGCAGGAAGCGGGCAAATGCAAGCTACACCAAGAGCAGGGTCATCGCCAAAAAGGATATCTTTACTATGTCCGGTAAGATGCTGTGTTCCTACAAGTACCAGGGTTTGCATTCCGGAAAACCCCGGAAAATTTTCATAATCATCCGGGTATGCACCAAAGTATATTTTAATACCATTAGCGCCTTGGTTTTCTTTTCTGGAAATAAATTCTTCAAAAATTTTCATTGTGAAAGTTGCGCTTAATGAATCAGGTTTGCCTATCATTTCACTGTTGTACTTATGTTTTAACTCCCTATAGCTTTTTGTAAGCATTTCAACCTGGCTTTTATTATTCAAACCAACTTGTGATGATTCGGATGCTTCATCGTAATAATAAATATCTAAATTAACTTTATTGCCATTCTCATCAACCTGGTTCTTTGCACCAGCAAAAACCATTGTTTGCCTGCCGGCATATAAAGGAAATTCAGGGTAACTTAATGGGAAAGCCCCAAAATAAATTTTTATACTGTCAGACCCTACAGATTTGGATTTTTCTACAAACTCTTTTAAGTATTTAATGCTGAACCAGGCAAACAGTGTATCTTCTGTACCAAGACGCTCACTGTTAAGTTTCCATTTCGTTTGCCTGTACGTGCTTTTAAGCATATCAATATGATCGATATCAACAAATGCGCCAGCGCATGATTTGGTAACTTCTTTTGCTGTAAAATTCATGTTTAAATATTTGAGTTAAAAAAATTCCACGGCTTAGTATAGTGAATTACTTGTGTGGAAGTCAAGCCATCAATTTATCTTTTGAGTTTGTAAAATATATTCCAATGAATAAGGATCCCACATCATAATTCGTTTTTAAATTTCTTCAAAAAATGGCTCCATTTTTTGAAAAACTTGTGAATTATGCTGATCATATTGTGTTAAGTCTTCACCTTCTATTGATGAACGACATATATCCGGATTAATTGTAAAATCTTTGGGCTGCTCTCCAAAAGTACTAAGATCAAGATCTATGGAATAGATATATTCTCTCGATTTTTCAGGCGACATATTAGGTCCCCATTTCCCCTGAAGCTTTGCAAGATGGCAGCGAAGTGCTATTTCTGTATGTTCGTCTGCATAAATTTTAAAATCTTTTCGCATTCCGCCAATTACTTCTATAGCATGACGTGTAAAATAAAGAAATACACCGCAACTACCTATATATTTACAAATACCATTTTCATTTTTTAAAATTTCAAATCTATCCTTAATAGGAAATTGATGCATTAAATGATTCACTGTATTTTGTTGGGCTACTTGTATATATAATTCCTCCCAACCCTTTTTAACCGGAAAAACATCATCATCCAAAAGAAAAAAATGATCGCAATTCTTTTCTTTCATAATCTTGATACCTTTATTTTTTGCAACAGCAATTCCCAAACGGTCATTTGATCGATACCAAATTACATCAGGAAATTTTTGCATCAATGTCTCATATTCGAGATCCCAGGCAGGATCTCCGAGATCAATTACAACGGAAATAACGTAATGAAACTTTTCAGGAGAAAGAAACCTGAATATTTGTGTGAGACAAATTTCAAGCATATCCGGCCGGTTACGGGATGAAAAACTTATACCAATAATCATATATCAATTTTTATAAAATTTTCCCATGTTGTCGGCGCAGACTATATTACGAAAATCTTCCTATAATTCCTGGTGTAATATCACGTGGTTTTGTTTCAGGGTAAAATCAAACTTAATGCTTAAAATGTCGCATTCCTGTGATCACCATGGCCAGGTTGTTCTGTTTACAATACTCAATTGAATCCTTATCCCTTATGGAACCGCCCGGTTGGATAAATGCAACAATGCCTTCTCCATGTGCTATACTTACGCAGTCGTTGAAAGGAAAAAAAGCATCGGAAGCCAATACGGCATCCTTCAATTGAAAATTGAATTGCTTTGCTTTCTCAATAGCTTGTCTCAATGCATCAATACGGCTGGTTTGTCCGCAACCTTTTCCGATAAGCTGTTTATTTTTCACCAGGGCAATCGCATTCGATTTAAGATGCTTGCAAACGAGGTTGGCAAATATAAGATCGGTTTTTTCATCAGCGCTTGTTTCCCTGCCACCGGATTCTTCCCATTTACTATAATTTCCTTCATCGATATCCTGTGTTAATGTGCCATTGAGAACACTCTTATACATTTTGCTCTTAATGACTTTTGTATTGGAAAGCTGTAAAAGGATCCTGTTTTTCTTCGCTTGTAAAATGATGAGTGCTTCTTTACTAAAAGATGGAGCGATCAACACTTCAAAAAAGATTTCACTGACAGTTTCTGCAGTTGCTTTGTCAATTTCTGCATTGCATACCAATACACCGCCAAAAGCGCTTTCTGGATCTCCTGCCAGCGCATATTTCCATGCTTCTGCAGCAGTTGGTCTCGCAGCTATACCACACACATTGGTATGTTTGATAATTGCAAATACGGTTTCATCGAATTCATTGATGAGTTGTATTGCGGCATCAATATCCACCAGGTTATTATAAGAGATTTCCTTACCATGCAATTGTGTAAAAATCTCGTTCCAGTCGCCAAAAAAAACCGCCTGTTGATGTGGATTTTCTCCATAGCGCAAACTTTGTTGCTTGTCATTCTGCAAAACTCTCCATTCGTTACCAGGATGAAAATAATTATGAATGGCGAGATCGTAACGGGCAACTATTTCAAAGGCTTTGGCGGCAAAATTTTTTCTTTGTTCGAGGGTTATCTCTGCTTTTTGATCTTTTAATAATTGTTCCAATAATGCGTAATCATTTTTCGCGGCAATTACAGTTATATCCTTAAAGTTTTTTGCAGCCGCACGTATCATCGATGGACCGCCTATATCTATTTTCTCAATGATGAGTTTTTCTTCAGATGTATTGGCCAGGGTTTCTTCAAAAGGATAGAGATCCACTATCACCAGGTCGATTTCGGGTATTTTATATTCTTTCATTTCTTTCAAATCCGTTTCATTATCCCTTCTGCCTAGGATGCCTCCGAAAACAGAAGGGTGAAGCGTTTTAACCCGCCCTCCTAAAATGGAAGGATAGTTTGTAATACCTTCTACAGGTGTGCATGGGATATTCAATTTTTTAATGAATTGTTCAGTGCCGCCCGTTGAATAAATTTTGATTCCGAATGCATGCAGCAATTCAAGAATAGGTTCAAGACCGTCCTTATAAAATACAGAAATCAGTGCGGATTGAATTTTTTTGGTCATGAGAAGAGATGTTACTACAATTTATTTGATTTGATTTCAGGTTGCTCCTAAAAGAGCCGCAAAACTACATCAATCCATATTCATGACAAAAGCACCTTTATCAACAACAGCATGGTATGGAAGGCCTAGTTGTTCACATTCCTTTTTCCATTTGTTGATTTTCCCGGAAGAGTTCGAGCTGTCGAATATCCATTGCCTGCAATTGAATACTTCTTGCAAATTATGAATGGTGATTGAAGGATTTTTTGAAATGATAATAATATCAGCGAGAACTTTTGAAGCCGGAGGAATAAAAACTACCGACTGATCCATAACAATAATTTTTTTTGAGCCTAATTGAAAAATCACATTGCTTTCTTCGCGATAATTGGACCTTCTTTCAGCAAAGATCCGGTAGGATATTCTTACAGGTTGCAGATATAAATTTTGCAGGAAATTATTTTCAAAAAGCGAACTGTCGCAGATAAACCTGTAATTTCTTCCTTCAATCAAATCAATCGCCTGGTGTTGTGGTACATTATACACCAAAAGTATTTTCTGTTTATATGCTTTGATGAAATGAAAAGTTCTGATGCTAACAAAAAATATCAATATGAGTAATGTTGCAAATAAAAAGGACTTCTTTTTTTTAATCATCCAGGAGTTAATAAAGATTATAATTGCATAAATGGAAATTAATTGAACCAGGTTAACGTATAAATGATCCCATATTGAAAAAGGCAGGCTTTGCATATGTTCAATAAAGCTATTTAATATAAAAATCAACCAGGATACAATTGCCCCCGTGATACTTGCAATAACAGGAATAAAAGATAGTACGCAAACCAGCAGTTCACCCAAAAGTACCAGGCTTGACAAAGGAACTGCCAACAAATTTGTGATCAGAAAATAATTAGGAAATTGATGAAAATAATAAATACTGACAGGAAATGTCAGTATTTGTGCAGCTATAGTAACCGAAGTCGATTTCCATATGAGGTCCAGTATTTTATTCTGAATAAAAAACCAGTTATAAATCGGTTGCATAAAAATAACGATGCTCAATACAGCCCCGTAGGATAGTTGAAAACCTACATCCCATAACCAGAAAGGGTTATAGCATAATAAAACAAAAGCTGAAGCTGCAAGGCTGTTATAAATTGAACTGGATTTTGAAAACTGTTTTCCAATAACAATAAAACTAAACATAACTGCTGACCGCAATACAGATGGCGATGCTCCCGACAAAAAACTAAATAACCAAAGTGAACTTATGAGTACAAGTGGTTTTGTCCGGCGAAATTTTTTTCCATCTTTTATCAGGTTCAAGCAAAATTCTATAATGCCATAGATCAATGCAAGATGCAATCCGGAAATTGCAATGATGTGCACCACTCCTGTTTGCGTATACGATTGGATAAGATTTTTATCTAAATCATCTTTGTATCCGATTAAAAGAGCTTCTGCAAGACCGGTTTCCTTTCCAGGCTTCAAAAAGGTCTGAAGAATAGTTAATAATTTTCGCCTGCTAAGAAATAGATATGTCTTAAAGATATTTTCTTCAGTAGCCGGGAGTATGATAAATTCATTTTTCTGAAAGTATATTTGATAGTCGATATGCTGAAAAATGCAGTAACGTTGATAGTCAAACGCATCCGGGTTTCCTGAATTCCTGATTGGCTGAAGCGATTTACGGAAAATTATTTTTGCTCCATACGTTAAGTGATATAGCGCACTGTCTTTCTGCATATAAACCAGGATATGTGTTTTGGCCGTTATTAAACCATTACCGGTCACTATTTGAACTGAGGCTTCAGCTTTAAAGGTTTTTGACTTCTCCGTCAAAGGTTCTTCGAGTTTTGCTATGATAACACTTCCTTTTTTATATATTTGAGTAAGCGATCTTTTGTGATTGGAATAGTTGTTATAGGACAATAATAGAAGTCCAATACTAAAAATCATGATGTTCAATAAAACTCCTTTTACCCAATTGTACTTAAATTGTATAAATGTTTTATTGATCTGAAATAATAACAACAGGAAGACTGCAAAAAAGAAAATCCTCCATGCAAAGCCAGTCTGTAGATGCATGTACCACGATACCATTATCCCTGGAATAAGTGGAATCAGAAGCCTTATAAAAGGGGCTTGTTTCCATATAGGTATGATTTGAAATAACATGATCAGGAAGTGAGTCAGGTAAGAATTTTTCCGATTTTAACTGATAGTGACAGGTCTTTTGCTAATAAATGCAGATGCTCATTGCTTTTTATTTGTATTCTTCTGCAGATCATAAAAAGAAACTGATAAATTGATTTCAAGAAATTTCTTCTCGAAAAAAGATATTGGATTTTAAAAACGGAGCGACCAGTATTCGATGATAATCGTATCTGATGATGCGAAGTAAACCATAACGCTGTTGTTTTGTATGCTGAAAAGACTTTTTTTCACGGGTATAAAAACATTTTTTTGTACGGTGTTTATACCCGTGAAAACACGGTTTTTTTTTGCTTTTTTCAACATGACTGATTGACAGCCTTGAGTTTATAAATAATAGTAATTTGTAATTGGTTGATAAACATTTTTTTGCAACTGTAAGTTGATCAAGGCCTGGATATTTTTGGGGGGTTAAATCATTTTCTCAAACCTGAAAACTTCACAGTTATGATCACAATTGAAAAAAAATCCCTAAGAGTAGGAAAGTATGTAGGCAATGAACATGTAGACATGGTTGTCAGAAATTACAAAAAAGAAAGATGGATTCACAATTCAGAACGCATAGGAAAGGAAGATTCACTAAGCGTTTGGCACAGTGTTGAGGAATTGGAAGAATACATCGAAATGATCAAGGAAAATGGCGCGGATGGTATTAAATTTTATTTTGGGGCTTATCCTGAAAATTACGAACCCAAACCCGAGTATTCCGGCCGTCAAACTTTTGTTATGGTTGCTACCAAAAGCAAAGAAACCGAAAATGGTGTTGTCAATAAGGATTTGTACATCAATAAAAATGGAACTAATACCGTCATGGGTTTGAACATGGGTTCTTTATGTCCTCCCTATTGCGGCAGTTTCAATTTTAATAACAAAGGCGTTGGTGATAGAGGTATTACACTTGTTGAAGGAGAAAAGGGTGTATCTGTTATTTAAATTCAACCAATCAAATATTAAAATTAAAAACCTCCTTCAGGAGGTTTTTTTTATGACAGGAAAATGAAAATAAATTACTTTTAATATCAAATGAGCTCATCAACTATACAGGTAATTATTGCAATTGTTTGTTTGCTGGCTAGTATAACCGTATACTTTCAGTCAGGATCTGAATTATATTTAAAATTATTTCCAGTTTATTTATTGATTACAAATGCGGTTTCAGCAGTCGGTGTCTATATGGGGGGCCATAGTAAGAACAATACATTGCTCTATAATATTTTTTCGATAGTGGAATTTGTATTTTATCTTTTTTTTCTTCACGAAATGATTCGAAATAAAACAGTAAAGAAAATTATAGTTTACATTTTATGTATCTATCTCGCCCTGGCGGCGCTCGATATGTTTATTATTCAAAAAGCAAATGTTTTTCATTCCTTGTCTTATTCATTGGGAAGTTTGTTTTTGGTGGGCATTTGCGTATTTTATTTTTATGAATTGTTTCAACTTCCGCAGACAAATAGTCCGCTACGTGAACCTGCTTTTTGGATATGTACATCCATATTGTTCTCTACCTGCTGTACCTTTCCTCTTTTCGCATTTGCAATTTTTCTTCATACCCCACCTAAGTTTATTATAAACAATATTCTAACGATACTCTTGATTATTAATATTTTTTCATATTCTTTATATACTATTGCTTTTCTATGCCGGATCAAAATCAGCAAATCTATGTTGTCATCCTGATTGGAATTGTATTGGCTCTTTTGCTGGTAGTATTTATTTTTGCAATTTTCTTTCTCTACCAGCGTAAAAAGCAAAAACAGGAACAGGAACTTGCTTCGTTGAAAGAGCAATACGATCAGGAATTACTACGCTCCCAACTGGAGATACAGGAATCTACCTTAAAAGGCGTTGCCCAGGAACTTCATGATAATATAGGCCAGGTATTATCCGTAATAAAATTATGGATGGCAAGTGCACCCATTGAAAAGAGCCATCCGGCTTTTGAAGGAGTTCAGAATTCAAGAGACATGCTGAATAAGGTGATATTTGATATGGCTGATCTTACAAAAAGTTTGCATACCGATCGTATTACTGATATAGGACTCACAGAAGCCATTCGCTTTGACCTGGAAGCCATACGTAGAACAGGGTTAGTGAAAGTCGATTTTGCTGTTTCAGGGGATGAATATCATTTTGCAGAGCAAAAATCAATTTTCCTGTTCAGGATGTACCAGGAAATGATGAATAATATCCTAAAGCATTCCAAAGCAAGTCATGTTAATGTTTCTCTCATTTATTCAACAGATCATAAATTTGCACTGATGGTTGAAGATAATGGTGTGGGGTTTAACATGGAGAAAAAGAAAAATGAAGTATCCTCTTCGAGTGGACTTGGATTAAGAAATATGGTAAATCGCGCCCGCCTGATAGATGCAGAAATTTCGATCCAAAGCCAGCCTCAAAAAGGTACTAAGATATCGGTGGAAATGCCTCTGAACAATTAAGCTGATCATTATGGGTGTAAATAAAAAGATACAGGTTGCTATTGCTGATGATCATACACTTTTGCGTAAGGCCCTTGCTAAACTGGTGACTTCATTTGAGAACTACTCTGTGTTATTTGAAGCAGATAATGGCAAGGAAGTTAAAAATAAAATCAACCAGCATATTATACCCGATATCATTTTGCTGGATGTAAACATGCCTGAGATGGATGGCTATGAAACCGCAAGCTGGCTATACAAGAATCATCCCCAAATTAAAGTGCTTGCTCTATCAATGTTCAGCGATGAAAAAACAATTATCAAAATGTTGCGACTGGGCGCCAAAGGATATGTTCTTAAAAATATTGATCCGGAAGAATTAAAAAATGCTTTGGACTCAATAGTTAAAAAAAATTTCTATCTCTCAGAATATATTTCCGGAAAGATAATCAGCGGATTGCATAAAGATGTTGACAGGCAGGAGGATGCCGTTTCACTGACTGATAAAGAGAAAGATTTTCTCAAGCTTATTTGCTCTGAAATAACTTATAAAGATATCGCTGCTAAAATGTATATCAGCCCCAGAACTGTAGATGAGTACAGGAATCATCTTTTTGAAAAACTAAAGGTGAAATCGAGGATTGGTCTTGTGATGTATGCGATAAAGAATGGATTGGTGGAAGTGTGAAGAGAAGGTGTAGGGTAATGGGTGTAAGGTATGTCATACCTTACACCTTCACACTTCTATTTACTCAAATACATACTTCTATCCTTATACAATTGCCGGAAATAGGGATCGCGAAGATCTTTGATAAACCGGATAGCTTCACCTGTTGACTTCATTTCAGGACCGAGTTCCTTGCTTACTCCAGGAAATTTATCAAAACTAAAAACGGGCTCTTTGATGGCGTAACCTTTCAGGTTTTTGTTGAATGTAAAATCCTTTATTTTATTTGCGCCCAGCATTACTTTCGTTGCAACATTTAAATACGGTATCTGGTATGCTTTAGCAATAAATGGAGTTGTACGAGAGGCCCTCGGGTTCGCTTCTATTACGTATACCTTATTATTCTTGATCGCAAACTGGATATTGATCAGTCCCAGGATATTTAATTTGAAAGCAATTTTGCGGGCGTATTCTTCCATCGTTTCCACCACCAGCGGCGTTAAATTGAATTGTGGCAATACTGCATTGCTGTCGCCGCTATGAATGCCTGCAGGTTCTATATGTTCCATCACACCCATTACATGAAAATTTTCTCCATCACAGATTCCGTCAATTTCTGCTTCCTGGCAGCGATCAAGAAAATGATCAACCAATATCTTATTACCCGGAATATGTTTGAGTAAACTGATCACTGCGTTTTCAACCTCATCATCATTAATCACAATGCGCATTCGCTGTCCGCCCAGTACATAGCTCGGGCGAACCAGTACCGGATAACCAACCTTGTTTGCCACAACAATGGCTTCATCAACCGTAAATGCAGTACCGTAAGATGGATATGGAATATCCAATTCTTTCAGCATATCACTAAACCGACCACGGTCCTCTGCTATATCCATATTATCGAAGGAGGTGCCGATAATCGGGATACCTTTTTTAAATAATTTTTCAGATAATTTCAATGCAGTTTGTCCCCCAAGTTGAACAATTACTCCATATGGTTTTTCATGCTCGATAATTTCCCATAAATGTTCCCAGTAAACAGGCTCGAAATAAAGTTTATCAGCCATATCGAAATCCGTGGATACTGTTTCAGGATTACAGTTTACCATGATTGCTTCATAACCACATTCTTTAACTGCAAGCAAACCGTGTACGCAACAATAGTCAAATTCAATCCCCTGTCCAATGCGATTAGGTCCTGAACCAAGTACAATGATTTTCTTTTTATCACTGACTTTGCTTTCATTCACTCCTCCTTTTTCAAATGTGGAATAGAAATAAGGAGTTTTGGCTTCAAATTCAGCGCTGCAGGTATCTACCATTTTATATAACCTGGTGATGCCAGCCGCTTTTCTTTTTTCATAAACATCTTCTTCCCTGCCATTTTGCATAATGCGCGCCAATTGCTCATCGCTAAAACCCATATGTTTGGCATCGCGGAGTAATTCAAGCGGTAATGTATCCAATTTATATTTGGCAATTTCTTTTTCAAGATCACATATCTTTTGTATTTCATAAATAAACCACCGGTCAATACCTGTCGCCTGTGAAATTGTCTTCACACTCACTCCCAACATCAGTGCATCCTTGATACGAAAAATGCGATCCCATTTGGGAATCTTAATATATTCAATCAATTCTACAGCATGCATCTGGCTTTTGCCATAATAACCAAGGCCGATTGCATTGTTCTCTAAGCTCTGACATGCTTTTTGCAGCGCTTCTGTAAAACTACGCCCGATAGCCATCACCTCTCCGACACTTTTCATTTGTAATCCGAGGGTATCATTTGCACCTTTGAATTTATCAAAATTCCATCGGGGCATTTTTACAATAACATAATCCTGAACAGGCTCAAAATATGCAGAAGTAGTTTGTGTGATTTGATTTTTTAATTCATCAAGCGAATAACCAATAGCCAATTTCGCCGCAATTTTTGCGATGGGATAACCTGTCGCTTTCGATGCCAATGCAGAAGACCGGCTTACACGAGGATTTATTTCTACAGATATTAATTGTTCGGTATCCGGATTGATAGCAAACTGTACATTACAACCACCCGCAAAATTTCCAAGGGAGCGCATCATCAAAATAGCTTTATTCCGCATTTCCTGGAAAGCAGTATCACTCAGGGTCATGGCAGGAGCAACGGTAATGGAGTCACCAGTGTGAACGCCCATCGGATCAACATTTTCAACGGTACAGATGATAACCACATTATCATTTTGGTCCCTGAGTAATTCCAATTCAAATTCTTTCCAGCCAAGCACAGCTTTTTCAACCAATACTTCATGAATCGGGGAAGCTTTTAATCCTCTGTCAAGAGCTACATCAAGCTCATCTTTACTCCATACGAATCCTCCACCGGTTCCTCCCAAAGTAAATGAAGGGCGAATAACAAGTGGAAAGCCGATCTCCTGTGCAAATTCTTTTCCTTCAAGCATGGAATTTGCAACCTTTGAAGGGGCTACCGGAATATTTAATTTAAACATCAACTGCCGGAATTTTTCCCGGTCCTCAGCAACCTCAATTGCATCAATATCCACTCCAATAAGGCGGGTATTATATTTCTCCCATATACCAAGATCCGCAACTTCTTTACAGAGGTTGAGCGCAGTTTGCCCGCCCATTGTGGGGAGCACTGCATCAATCTGGTTTTCTTCCAGAATCTGTTCTATGCTTTCTGCCGTGAGTGGGAGCAGGTATACTTTATCGGCCATCATCGGGTCAGTCATGATAGTAGCCGGGTTGCTATTGATGAGAATCACTTTAATTCCCTCTTCCCGCAAACTCCGTGCGGCCTGGGTGCCGGAATAATCAAATTCGCAAGCTTGTCCGATAATTATGGGCCCGGAACCAATAATAAGTACTGATTGAATAGAAACGTCTTTAGGCATGTCAAAACAAATTGCGCAAAAGTAAGGGAGTGGGATTAATTTTCCCTAATAAATTTCTGACGATTTATTAACCCGCGCCAGATCGGCGTTTTAGCTGGTTTATACTTGAATATTGAGTGTTGAATATTAATTATTGAATGTTTCTTCAAGCGATTAAAAACATTCAATAATCAATATTCAACACTCAATATTCAAGTAGAGATTCTATTAGAGGAAAGAAAAAGCCCCGTCATCTTAACGGGGCGATCACGATAAGAAATGTATATATTGAAATTAATTTGTGTGAAAGGATGCCATTTCAATCTCATCCAACTGCACACCACCTTTGCGGGCAATTAATTTTTTCTCAGCCATAAGTCGCTTATTGTCGTACTTACTCTTGATTTTAAAAACCCATTTTTGTTTGGCTTCCTCTCCTTTGAAGAGTCCTATGACCGTTCCTATTGTAACCGCAAGGAACACCACCAGCCTGTTTTTATAGCGCCCCATAATCTCTGTTTTAAACTTTGAACATTTTTTTCTTTTAATAAGACAACAACTTTATGCCAAAAGCTGTACCAATTTTTAAAAAATGCATACCCTAAAGCGGGTATTATGAATTTTTTTTTGAAAAACTTCCTTCCACATATTAAAAATGGCCATCCACACTGAGTTTGACGTGTACTTTGACTTAGAGGTAACAAATAAATGTTCTCATTGTTAATTATTTCTTATTAACTCTATCCGTTATTCAAAATCCAAATCTGGGATTTTAAGGAGATTTGCATTTCCTAAAATAAGATTGGTAATGAAGCAGGTTCTTGTAAACGCATTTTTATTGGTTATTTATTGCCCTTTATACGCACAGCTTTTCCCGGTTAAAAGTTATCCGAAGAAATACTTTCGTGATCCGCTGAATATACCCATCACCCTTGTTGCTAATTTCGGTGAGCTTCGTTCCAATCATTATCATATGGGACTCGATATTCGTACCGAAGGGCGCGAAAATCTGCCGGTGTTTGCGGCAGCGGATGGATATATTGCCCGGGTTAAAATAGAACCTTTCGGTTTTGGTCAGGCCATTTATATCAATCACCCCAATGGATACACAACTTTATATGCCCACCTCAATTCATTTTTTCCGGCACTAGCTGATTATATAAAGCAGCAGCAATATAAACTGGAGACATGGAAAATTTTCCTCGAACTTCCTTCCGGCATGTTCCCGGTTAAGAAAGGAGATTTAATTGCCTTCAGCGGTAACACAGGGGGCTCCGAAGGACCGCATTTGCATTTTGAAATCAGAAGCACATTGGACGAAATGAATTTAAATCCGATGTTGTTTGGATTGCCGATACCTGATAATGTCCCTCCTGTTATTCAACGCCTGGCTCTTTATGACCGCACGAAAAGCATTTATGAACAAATGCCTCAAATATTTTCTGTAAAGAGAAAGGGCAAACTATTTTCAATAATACCTGAGCTTTTATCGACGAGTTCATCAAAAATCGGATTTGCCATTTCGGCCTTCGATACCCAGTCAGGTTCATCCAATCCAAATGGTATTTTTGAGGCCATAATCTATGATAATGAAAAACCGGTTATAGGTTTTCAGATGGATAACATCAGTTATACCAATACCCGCAATATCAATGCACATATTGATTATAAAAAGAAGGCCAATGGCGGTTCTTATTTACAGCAAATATTTGAATTGCCTGGGTACAAACAATCAATATACAGGATGCAGGGTGGAAATGGAACAATTGATATTAGCGATGGTTCAGTTCATTTGATGCGCATCGCCGTAAAAGATGCATACGGAAATGAGTCATCCCTTCATTTTAAAGTGCAATACAAATTTAAAGTGCAATACAAACCAAAAAATAGCAGCAATTCTATTTCGCCTGGTAAATTATTTTATCCCTTTATGCTCGACGGATATGAAACACCTGACTGTGCTTTTTATATTGGTGAAAGATGCCTTTACGATTCGGTCCATATTCAATATGCCCGCTCCACCTCAATATCTCCCGATGATATTTCAATGGTGCATAGTATCGGAGCTGTTTATATTCCTTTACAGGATTCTTTCCTGGTGCGTATCAAATCAAATATTAGTTTACCAGCTGCAAAAAAGGAAAAGGTCCTGATGCAACGCCTTGCAGCAAATAAAACAGAAATACAAAAAGTGCAATGGCAGGATGATTGGGCCTCTGCGAGTTTCAGGGAATTTGGTAATTTTCAGCTGGTAGTTGACGAGGAACCTCCGGTTATCCTGCCTGTTGGTTTTACGGATGGCGCCAATCTCAGCAAATCATCGCGCATTGAATTTATTATTAAAGATAACCTGGAGGAATATAATAATTTCAGAGCCGAATTAGATGGCAGGTGGCTGCGTTTTACAAATGATAAAGCAAGGGCTTTTATCTATAAGTTTGATGAAAATTGCCCGCCAGGTAAACATCAGTTAAAAATAAGTGTTGAAGATGAAGCCGGAAATGAGACTACTCAGATTTTTAATTTCACCAGGTAAATGTGCAGATTGCGGATGTTTGAACCCTGATTAAAGGATTTAAGGATTACCATGATGATCTTACAAACTGAGTAAAAATCCTTCAATCATTTAATCCTTTAATCAGGGTTCAAATATTCGCACATTTGCACATCAGCAAATTCGCACATTAATTTTATGACTCACTTAAAAGAAAACGAAAAGGCGCCGGTATTTACCGGCAAAGATCAGAATGGGAAAGCTGTTTCCCTTGCAGAATATAAAGGAAAAAAAATCGTACTGTTTTTTTATCCGGAAGATGATACTCCTACATGCACGATACAGGCTTGTAACCTGCGCGATAATTATCCTCTGCTAAAGAAGAAAGGATTGGTCGTTATCGGGGTAAGTCCTGATGATGAAAAAAGTCACCAGAAATTTGAAAAAAAGTTCAACCTGCCTTTTACATTACTTGCAGACCCGGAGCATAAGATCATTGACAAATATGGTGTTTGGGGCGAAAAGCATTTATATGGACGTGACTATATGGGATTACACCGCACTACTTTTTTAATTGATGAAAAAGGAGTGATCAGAAAAATATTTTTAAGACCAAAGAATAAGCAACACGCAGAGGAGATTATAAAAACATGGGAAGAAATGGATGCTAAATAGCGAGTGGCGAGTGGTAAGTGGCGAGTAGGAATTGAGGATGTGATTTGCGTCAAAAATCCTACTCGCCACTCGCTATTCTCCCATCATCCATTCCACTTCGCCAAAATCAAAACTTCTCTCAATAGTATCAAAGGTCAACAGCTGGCCTTGTTGGCTGACCCCCTTCACTGTTGTTTCAAATATAATATTCTCTTTTTTTAATCTCACAGATTGATTTCTTTTAAATAAAAGACGGTTGTATTCAGACAACAATTGATGAGCTCCTTTTTGTTCCAGCTGACTGTATCTTTTATCAATGAAGGAACATAATTCCTTTGCAAGATCAACAACCATCATTGTGTTACCACAAATTTGTTTTAATGAAACTGCATTTTTAATATGTTCCGGAAATTGAACCTGGTTAATATTAATACCGATACCAACAATCGCAAACAGCCAATCATTTCCTTTGCAAATGCTTTCAATGAGAATTCCCCCTGCCTTTCTGTCACGCCAGTACAGATCATTGGGCCATTTAATACTCCATTCATCAAAAAAATAATTTACAATAAAATCATAGCATGACACAGCTATTGCAGCACTGAGTACAAATTGTTGCATGGGTTGCAGGAAGTGCGGCTCTAATACAATACTCATGATAATATTTTCACCTGGTGCGGTATTCCATGTTTTACCTCTTTGCCCCTTTCCGGCTAATTGATCATGTGCGAAATAGGCAGTGCCATGCAAAGCCAATCCAGCATGAACCTTTGCCATGGCATAGTTGTTGGTGCTATCAACCGATTGTAGTTCAATAAAGTTGCTTCCGATGGAAGGCTTATCATTGCCGAAAAGGTTGATGGCAGGATGTGACAAAAGATTACTATTTTTGAGCATTGCGAAATTAGGATAAGTAATTTATAGTTTTTGACATACAGAAAAACCGGAAAAACAGGCACCAAAACAATAAAATGCCCGATTGAAGCGATAGGAGATACAGTGCAGACAGGAACTAAAGTTTACTTCACACTAAACAAATTTCATCATCAAAACATTTTGATTATTTGGAACAATTGACTATGATGGTTTCCCGGAAACCAAAAAGAGCGGCGCGGCTAACAAAGAATTCGAAAATTTTTAAAACCATAATACAAAGCATCCAGGAAAAAAAAGGCGACAATATTGTATCCCTTGACCTTAAGAAAATTCATGAAGCGGTTGCGGATTTTTTCATCATTTGCGAGGCTACCAGCCATACCCAGATAAAAGCAATTGCAGATTACGTGGAAGTGAACGTTAAGAAAAAATGCGAAGAACTTCCATACAAACATGAAGGTAAACAGGCTTTACAATGGGTGCTCATTGATTATATAAATGTAGTGGTTCACATAATGCTTCCGGAAAGCAGACGTTTTTATAAATTAGAAGATATGTGGAGTGATGGGGTTTTTGAGCATCACGAAGGATAAGAAGCCTGTTTAACTGGTTTTTCTGAACTTTTTAATCATCCAAACATTAAATAACAGAATAGGAGGAGACGAAATACAACATGCCACAGGATAACATGAAACAAAACGATAGATCCAACTTCCCAAGATTCAGGCCGAAACCTGGAGCAGGAGGAGGGGACGAAAATAACCCCAGGAAAGGCCCTAAATTCAGTATATATTGGATATGGGGGATTATCGCTGCCATATTACTCGGTTTTAATTTTTTTGGAGCCTTTACACCCGATGCCCACCATCTGGATTCCGAACTCGAGTTTCGTAAAAATATGCTCGAAAAAGGTGATGTCGCCAAACTGGTTCTTGTCACCAATAAAAACCTGGTCAGGGTTTATATAAAAAAGGACAGCCTCGATAAACTTTATTACAAAGATAAATTAGGAAAAAATTTTCCGCTGGTAAAACCAGAAGGCCCTCATTTTGAATTCCAGGTCGCTAAGATTGATGAATTTGAAAAACGCCTGGACGATTTTTTTAGCAAGAACCCTCAATTTGAGGTGCCTACTAATCCTGTACAGGAAGGCGATTGGATTCCGGGATTATTGCAAATCGTTCTACCGATTCTCATCATTCTGTTGATTTGGGTGATGCTGATGCGTAAGATGGGCGGACAAGGTGGAAGCGGTGGACCGGGGGGCATTTTCAATATCGGTAAATCAAAAGCTACTTTATTTGATAAGGGCACAAAAGTGAATATTACTTTTAATGATGTAGCAGGACTCGATGAGGCGAAGGTGGAAGTAATGGAGATTGTTGACTTTTTAAAAAATCCAAAAAAATATACCGCACTTGGAGGAAAAATACCTAAAGGAGCTTTATTGGTAGGACCTCCCGGAACAGGAAAAACATTATTGGCAAAAGCCATGGCAGGAGAAGCACAGGTGCCTTTCTTTTCCATGAGCGGATCAGATTTCGTTGAATTGTTTGTGGGAGTCGGAGCAAGTCGTGTGCGTGATCTTTTCAAACAAGCAAGGGAAAAAGCACCTTGTATTATTTTTATCGATGAAATTGACGCCATTGGTCGTGCAAGGGGAAAGAATGCAATCATGAGTAATGATGAAAGAGAAAGCACGCTTAACCAATTATTAGTTGAAATGGATGGATTCGGTGGTGATAGTGGAATTATTATTCTTGCGGCCACCAACAGGCCGGATGTATTAGACACTGCATTACTTCGTCCTGGCAGATTCGACAGACAGATTTCAATTGATAAGCCAGATCTGAAAGGCCGCGAAGCAATCTTCAAAGTGCATTTGAAACCGATCAAAATTTCAAGTAAACTCGATATTCATAAGCTTGCCGAACAAACTCCCGGATTTGCCGGTGCCGATATTGCCAATGTATGTAATGAGGCAGCATTGATTGCGGCTCGTAAAGGCAAAGAGACAGTTGAAATGGAAGATTTCCAGGACGCTGTGGACAGGGTTATCGGTGGTTTGGAAAAAAAGAACAAAATCATTTCTCCGGAAGAAAAAAGAATTATTGCTTATCACGAAGCTGGTCATGCGATATGCGGCTGGTTCCTCGAACATGCTTATCCGTTACTGAAAGTAACGATCGTTCCGAGAGGAGTGGCAGCATTGGGTTATGCTCAATACACGCCTAAAGAGCAATACCTATACAATACAGATCAGTTGTTTGATCAGATATGTATGACCCTTGGTGGACGCGCAAGTGAACAGTTGAATTTTGGTAAAATATCAACGGGTGCGCAAAACGACCTGCAACAGGTAACCAAGATTGCATACTCCATGGTAACCATCTACGGTATGAATGAAAAAGTGGGCAACGTGAGTTTTTATGATCCGGCCCAGGAAAATTCTTTCGTCAAACCTTATTCAGAAGAAACTTCTAAACTGATTGATGAAGAAGTCCGCAAGCTTATTGATAAGGCTTATGATCGTACCAAAGAATTGCTGACACAAAAAGATAAAGAAGTTATAAAACTCGCTGAAGCCCTATTGCAAAAGGAAGTACTGTTTCAGAGCGATGTCGAAACCCTGATAGGAAAACGCCCTTATGAAGAAAAAAGAGCGTTGGATGTATCAGATCACACTCAGCCGGAACATAATAAGGTAGCGATAAATGAAAATGGTACTACCACAGGTGGTACTACGGTAAATCCTGCCACAACTGAAGAAGTGAAGCAATAGCAATGAAAATATCAGCGGCAAAAGAAAATATTCTAAAAAGAATAAGGCAGGCGTTGAGTCATTCAACGCCTCTTCCTTTTCCCCAAAGCGAAGGAAATAATTCGGTATTTCACCGCGCTCACCAGGAGCCGGAAATTGAATTTGCAGAACGGTTTACACAATTGCAGGGCAAGTTTATTTTTTGTATCAACCACAAGGAATTAATACCACAACTGAACAGTCTTGTTAATACCATGGGCTGGGAAAATATTTATTGCAGGGAGAAGAAACTGCAGGATGTATTGAAAGAAAACCTCTTTACCAAATTTTCGGAAGAAAGACTTGCTCAATGCGATGCTGCAATCACTTCCTGCGAATTATTGATTGCAAGAACAGGGAGTATCGTTATGAGCGCTGCACAGCAAAGTGGAAGAACAGTGAGCGTATACGCGCCTGTACATATCTGCATCGCATATACCAAACAGTTGGTTTACGATATCAGGGATGGCCTGCAGGTATTGAAAGAAAAATATAGTGACCGGCTCCCCTCACTCATTACATTTGCTACAGGGCCAAGCCGTACTGCCGATATTGAAAAAACGCTCGTTGTTGGTGTACACGGGCCAAAGGAAGTGTATGTTTTTTTGATTGATGAGGAACCATGATTAATTAATGTGCGAATGTGCGAATGTGCGGATGTGCAAATGTGCGAATTCTGTTATGCGGACTGATTTAATGAATTCGCACATTTGCACATCCGCACATTCGCACATTAATTAATCATGGTTCTCTCTTACATTTGAATAAATTATCAGGGCTTCATGCAAATCCCTCCCGGCAAAAAAATATATTTCTTATCTGACTTTCACCTGGGCGCACCGGATCACGCTTCCAGCCTGCAAAGAGAAAAACGTATCGTTACATTTCTCGATGAAATAAAAAAAGATGCGGGTGAAATTTTTATTGTGGGTGATTTGTTTGATTTCTGGTACGAATACAGAACCGTGGTGCCGAAAGGATATGTACGGATCCTGGGTAAACTTGCGGAAATAACTGATGCGGGAATACCTGTTCATTTTTTTGTCGGCAACCATGATATGTGGATGAAAGGATATTTTGAAGAAGAATTAAATATTCCTGTGTATCACGAGCCAAAAGAGTTTGAACGCAATGGAAAGAAATTTCTTATCGGACATGGGGATGGATTGGGCCCGGGTGACCATGGCTATAAATTCCTTAAAAAAATTTTTCGCAATAAATTTTGCCAATGGTTGTTTGGGATATTACCGCCGGCTGCAGGTGTTGGATTGGCAAATTATTTCAGCCGCAAAAGCAGGGCTGTTACCGGGCAAATTGAGGAACAGTTTTGGGGCGAAGACGGGGAATGGCTGGTCGTGTATTGTAAAGAAGTACTTGGAAAAAAATATTTCGATTATTTAATTTTCGGTCATCGCCATCTTCCTATTGATTTTTCATTTGAAAAAGGCAGCAGGTATATCAATTTGGGTGATTGGATCCGTTATTATTCGTATGCAATATTTGATGATGGGAAGATGATACTGACCTCCTGGTTACCGGAAATGGAAAATAAGATTGTAAGAAAATGAAATTTCTTTCCTACTATATCATTTTTATTTTATTGATCGGAGGTTTTTGTGCACAAGCGCAACCGGATACTAACTTTGTTTTAAATAAAACCTTACGCGGTGATATAGCCGATTTTGCAGTCGATAACCTGGGCAATATTTACCTGCTTAATTCAGACAACCAATTAAAAAAGATTGGGCCCGCAGGCGATTCTCTTGCAGTATATAATGATGTACGTCGTTATGGAAAAATATATTCAATGGACGTGACAAACCCATTGAAAGTTTTATTGTACTACAGAGAATTTGCAACCATTGTTATGATGGACAGATTTTTAAATGTTGTAAATACCATCGACCTGCGCAGCCTGAATATCTTCCAGGCAAAAGCCATCGGGCTTGCATACGATAATAATGTGTGGATATATGATGACCAGGAAGCTAAATTAAAACGGATCAGGGATGATGGATCGCTTGTTAATGCAACCACAGATATCCGCCAGTTTGTTGATGTAGTGCCCGATCCCTCACTTGTTGCAGATCAGAGCGGATTGGTATATCTATATGATACGGCAAAAGGAGTATATATTTTTGATCATTATGGAGCATTTCAAAAGCATCTTCAATTAACCGGCTGGAAAGATTTTAGCGTAATTGAAAAGAGCCTCCTCGGAAGAGATCAGCATTATTTTTTCAGGTATCAACCTGATACCGATATTCAACAACAAATCATACCTGCTGCATATCTGCCGGCAATTAAAATAATTATTATGCCGGGTGCTCTTTATGTGCTTAAACAAAGCGGGTTGGAAATTTATATACACAAGTAATAAGACAAGATACAAGGAGCAAGGCACAAGACTCAAACTCTAATATCAAAAACAAATTTTAGTTTTGATGCTTGTATCTTGGAACTTGCGCCTTGTGCCTTGTTTCTTGTACCTTTTCTTGATTTAAGAGTAAATAATTTATGCGCGACTTCTGGGATCAGATTATTTTAAGCAATCCACTGAGGAAATATCTTTTTGTAGTTATAGCTATTTTGGTGGGTCTTATTTTCAAGCGTTTTTTGTCGAAATACATTGCAGGATTATTATATCGTGTAGCAAGCACCGTTGGATCTGGCATCGATAAAGACGCTTTCGTGAAATTGCTTCTCAGACCCCTGGAGACTTTTCTTCTGGTATTCATTACCGTTGTTTCCCTGGAAAAACTTCATTTTCCGAATGAATTTCAATTCGAAATTTATGAGGTCACGTCAAAAAGCATCATACAAGCCATTGCTAAAATAATATTAATCTGTGTTTTTATCTGGTTGCTGATGCGAACGATCGATTTTATCGGATTGCTATTAAAGCAAAGAATCCATGCAACCGGGGATATGAAGGACCATCAGCTGGTGGTTTTTTTTAGAGATTTTCTAAAGGCAATCCTTTTAATCATTGGGATTCTGATGGTACTCGGTCTTGGTTTTGGATTTGAAGTGAGTAAACTCTGGACAAGCCTCGGAATAGCGGGTGCAGCACTCGCACTGTCTGCTAAAGAAAGTATTGAAAACCTCATTGCATCTTTTATCATTTTTTTTGATAAACCTTTTACTGCCGGCGACGTTTTGAAAGTGCAAAACATCACAGGTACCGTGGAAAAAATCGGCTTGCGCAGCACACGCATACGTACCGATCAGAAAACATATGTTACTGTCCCCAATAAGCAAATGGTAGATAGTATCGTCGATAACCAGACATTGCGTACACAACGGAAAGCAGAAATAAGATTACAGATCGGGTTATCAGCTTCACCCGATGTGCTTCAACAATTTATTCAGGAAATAGAAAAGATATTGAATAAAGAAGTAATCGAAGATTCTTCTGTTTTTTTAAATGATATTGCTGTAAATGCTTTTTTTATCAATGTCGACTTTTTCACCGCACCAATAGCGCAAACAGAATTTAACCAGCTCAAACAGGATGTAAATCTTGAAATCCTGAAGCTGATGAATCAGTATGGTCTTCAGCTCGCGGGTGCAACTATGGATGTGAATATTATTAATTCTGCGAAATCATAATTGTGCCTTCAATTCAAGGAAAAAGGACTTTATTTGTTCCAGCTTTTTAATGACCTCAAATTTTTCTTCTACTTTTTTGTTTTGTTTTAAAAAATCTTTGGCTCCTTCAATGGTGTACTTGCGCTGGCGAAGGAGATGATAGATCAGGTGAAGATTTTTTATATCAATGGGGCGGAAATAACGATCTCCTTTTTTATTTTTCTTGGGTTGAATGATGCTGAATTCAGATTCCCAGAAGCGGAGCAATGATTGATTGACACGGAACATTTCAGCTACTTCACCCATTGTATAATACTGTTTCAGGAATAAGACCTCATCTTCGGGGATATTGATAAGATCGGCTTCTTCAGCCACCTGCTTGATAGACTTACGTCCACGGGTGGATTTTACTTTAACATTTTTTTCAACAACAGGCGTGGACTCCTGAACCGTTTCCGGCTGTTTTAACTTTTTTATTCTGATTCCAATATTAACCGGCTGATCTTCCCGGGGGGGAGCTACTTGCTGGTCTATATTGGTTTCTGTCGTAAAATCCATTGTAGCTTGGGAAAATGTTTTCATATGCATTTAATTCAATTACAAAAACTGTTCCGTTCAATAAAGATACAATTACTAAACTACGTGGTAAATAAAAATATGGAAAAATAAGTTGACAGATGACGGATGACAGTTGACAGGTTGAATAGTTGATAGGTTGAAAAGTAGATGGAATGATTAATAAAATTTACTTTATCATTAGGATGATCAACTTCTCAACTATTCAACCTGTCAACTGTCATCCGTCAACTCAATCAAAACTCTGGTTACTCGACGAAGCCAACTTCAGGAGCCGGTCATATTGTTCCGGGGTGATATCATTATAAAAATAATAAACAGGATCAACGGGTTCGCCATTGCGATGCACTTCATAATGACAATGAGGTCCTGTACTCTTACCCGTATTTCCGACCCATCCAATAATTTCACCGCGTTTTACTTTTTGTCCACGCTTTGCCTTAATGCGAAACATATGACCGAATAAAGTAGAATATCCATAACCGTTATTGATGACAACATGATTGCCATAACCATTACCGGTATTGGCTGCAGTTTCAACAGTACCATTAGCTGTTGCATAAATCGGCGTACCCTGTGGTGCCGCAAAATCAAGACCCGCATGGAATTTTGTGGTTTTATATACGGGATCAATCCGGTATCCGAATCCTGATGCTATACGTTTAAGATCTTTATTACTTACCGGTTGTATGGCAGGTGTACATGCGAGCAGCTGTTCTTTATTTTTAATGAAGCCATTGATTTCATTATAGGACTTGATTTGATAATTAATTCGCATGGCCAGGTTGTTCACTGTATTGGCAATGGAGACAGCCAGGTTATCCTGATCCATTTTTTGTACCAGGTCTATTTCCTGTTGTTGTGCAAGTGCCTTGGCTCTTGCACTATCAGGAATTGGATTGGCTTCAAAAATCGCCCTGTACACTTCATTGTCTCTTTTTTCAAGCTGGCCCATTTCCCCCTGTAATTTTTTTACTTTTTCATTCAATACAAAATAATCGTCCTTCAGGGCTTCGTTTTTTTGCATGAGTCTTTTTTCGTTGGCGGAAGGGAAGTAGCGGTATGCGAGAGAAACAAGAATAACGGCAGTTACAGCCGATGCAGAGAAAAATCCAAGTACGCGCAACAGGGTTACTCGTAACGGCGTCTCCAGTTTTTCATATCGGAGCGTATTGGTATTATAATAGTACTTGATCTTTTTCATACCCCGAACCGCGCCGGCGGAGCTAATTTCATAAAGGGATTGTTGAATTTTCCTGTATGTTTATCCCCGGCTTTTTTTCTTATCGTACCTTTGCAGCGCTTTAAGAGAAACATGCAAGTGTACAAATATAGTCGTTAACTGATCAATTATAACCAAAGATTATCACGTTTAATATGATGACCAGTGCAGAGATACGGAAAAAATTCCTTGAATTCTTCGAATCAAAAGAACATATCATTGTTCCTTCCGCACCCATCGTGGTGAAAAATGACCCGACCCTGCTATTTACCAATGCCGGTATGAACCAGTTCAAGGATTATTTTCTTGGTAACAGGAAATCATCACATGCACGGGTAGCCGATACTCAAAAATGCCTGCGGGTAAGCGGTAAGCACAACGACCTGGAAGAAGTGGGTGTGGATACCTATCACCATACCATGTTCGAAATGCTGGGCAATTGGAGTTTTGGAGATCCTGCCCGTCCGGCAGCCGGGTATTTTAAAAAAGAAGCCATCGCCTGGAGTTGGGAATTATTGACAAAAATATATGGATTGCCACAGGATCGCTTATATGTCACCGTTTTTGAAGGAGATAAAAAAGAAAATCTGCCAAAAGATGAAGAAGCAGCCAATGAATGGAAAAAATGGATCCCGGAAGACCGGATATTGATGGGAAGTAAAAAAGATAATTTTTGGGAAATGGGTGATACCGGCCCCTGCGGCCCATGCACAGAAATACATGTTGATTGCAGGGATGATGCAGAAAGAAAAAAAACTGAAGGGAAAACTTTGGTGAATGCAGATCATCCACAGGTAATAGAAATATGGAACAATGTATTCATTCAGTTCAACAGGTTAAAAGATGGAAGCCTGGAAGCACTGCCTGCCAAACATGTTGATACAGGAATGGGATTTGAACGTCTTGTTCGTGTGATCCAGGATAAACAGAGTAATTATGATACGGATATATTTACTCCATTAATTGAAGTAATAAGTCATTTAAGTGGGAAAAAATACCTTTCTACATCTCAAAGTACCGATGAGGGAAATGTAAATATTGCAATGCGGGTTATTGCTGATCATATTCGCGCTGTCAGTTTTTGCATTGCAGATGGGCAACTGCCGAGCAATAATGGTGCAGGTTATGTAGTAAGAAGAATATTGCGAAGAGCTGTTAGATATGGATACTCATATCTTGATTTAAAGGAACCCTTTTTTTATAAAATTATTTTAGTCTTAGCTAAACAATTTGAAAATGTATTTCCCGAATTATTAAGACAAATTGAATTTGTTAATAATGTTATAAAGGAAGAAGAATCTTCTTTTTATCGAACGCTGGCTTCTGGTATTCGAAAGTTTAAAAATTATACAATGCCGGCATCCATCTCTGGATACGTCGCAGGTGCTTCTGATGATGAAAAAACTAAAGATGGATACATTGATACTGCAAAAAAATATTTTGCGCAGCGGCAAAATAAAATTGTTGCCGGAGAATTTGCCTTCGAGTTATACGATACCTACGGATTTCCCATTGATCTCACAAGCTTAATGGCAAAGGAAATCGAATGGTCTGTTGATATGGAAAATTTTGAACAGGCTTTACAAAAACAAAAAACCCGTTCACGTGCCGCCACTGCCATTGATATAGAAGATTGGATAGAAATAAACAAAAACGGTTCAACAAAATTTATTGGCTATAATTCACTGGAGGCAAATACAACAGTAAATAAATATCGCAAAGTAAAAGCTAAAGGAAAAGAAGCATATCAACTCGTACTGGAAACAACTCCTTTTTATGCAGAAAGCGGCGGACAGGTGGGCGACACCGGTATACTCATGTTTGGTGAAGAATCTATCGATGTAACAGATACCAAAAAAGAAAACGACCTCATCATTCATTTCATCCAAAAACTTCCTTCGGCAATAGATGAAGAAATTCTGGCAAAAGTGGATGCTGCTAAAAGAAAACATATTGCCATACATCATTCGGCTACGCATTTATTGCATGCCGCTTTAAGAAAAATATTGGGAATTCATGTTGCCCAAAAAGGCTCGCTGGTAAATGATGAACACCTTCGTTTCGATTTCTCTCATTTTGCAAAAGTCTCAGAAGAAGAAATAGAAAAGATCGAAGCATTGGTGAATGAAAAAATTCGCGAAAATATTCCTGTTATTACCAAAGAAATGCCAAAAAATGAGGCGATTAAATTGGGAGCGATGGCTTTATTCGGAGAAAAATACGGAGATATTGTAAGAGTTGTAATCATTGACCCGAATTATTCCGTTGAATTATGCGGTGGAACACATGTTGCTGCAACAGGAGAATTGGGTTTCTTTAAAATAAAACATGAAACCGCTGTAGCCGCTGGTGTGCGCAGGATTGAATCCGTTAGTGGCGAGGCTGCTGAAAAATATATTTTGGAGCAATTCGATACCATTCGCATGATCCGCGAAACATTAAAAAATCCGGCTGATATCCTCAAGGCAATTGAAAATATTTCTGCTGAGAACAATGAACTGAAAAAGAAAATAGAATCCCTCGAAACAAAACAGTTACAGGTAATAAAAAATGAACTTGTACAAAAAGTAAAAACAATCAATGGTTCCTCATTTATCGGAGAACAGGTGGAACTTAGCAATGCCGATGCATTGAAAAAACTTTGCTTTGATCTCAAAGGCGAATTAAAAAATTATCTTATTGTACTAACTGCTAATATTGCCGGCAAGGCCAACGTGGCCATTGTTCTGGATGAGGCGCTCGCTCTTGCTAAAAACCTGGATGCGTCAAAGATTATCAAAGAACATATTGCTCCTTTGATCAAAGGTGGCGGCGGCGGACAAAAAACGCTTGCTACTGCCGGCGGCCAGGATATAAGTAACCTGCAAGGGGTTATTGAAAAAGTAAAAAGCCTTTTATGAGGTGTGGGGTGTAAGGCATAAGGTATGTTATACCTTATGCCTTACACCGTATACCCTATACCCACATTAGTTTCTATCCGTCTTCATCTCAAAAATCCCAACAATCCGTTAAATCAAAAAACTTATTCACGAATTTTTTCGTAATTCAAAAAAAGCAGTATATTTGAAATACGAAACTTGACGTAGTTATTTATATTTCAACTAAAAAATTTCTAACGATGAAACAATATTTTCTAAGACTTTCGGGATTGGCAGCAATCATATTATTGTTGCATGTAAGCGGTTTTGCGCAGAATGAAACAGAAATCAAAGACAAGTCCGATAAGATGGGTGATAACGATGAGATCATTATCAAACGCAAAGGAGAAAAGGATAGCAAAGTGGTAATAGAGATAAAAAACGGAGAAGTATTTATAAATGGTAAACCCGTTGACGAGTTTGATGATGATAATATCACGGTCAGAAAAAAAAGAGCCGGTGATGCGGGAGACATGTTTGTTTTGGCGCCTCATTCTCCTTTCCGTGGAGGCGCCTGGAATTATAGCGGAGATGACATGACGGATTCCAAGACCGCGTTCCTTGGAGTTTCATCAGAAAAAGATGATAAAGAAGGAGTGGAAATAAAAGAAGTAACCAAAGCCAGCGCGGCTGAAAAAGCGGGTTTGAAAAAAGGAGATGTCATCACTAAAATTGATAATACAAAAATCGACGACCCGGAAGAGCTTACTGAAGCAATCCGTAAACATAAGCCGGAAGATAAAGTGGTGATAACATTTAAAAGAGATGGCAAAGAGCAGACCGTAACAGCTGTATTGGGAAAATTCAAATGGAAAAATGGGAGTACATATAATTACAAAATACCCGAGATGAATTTTGATTTCAATCAGGCGCCAATGCCTGGTCATGGAGTACATGCATGGGGTTTTGGTGGTCCGAAAATTGGTATCAAAGCGCAGGATACTGAAGATGGAAAAGGAGTAAAAATATTGGATGTGGATGATGAATCACCAGCTTCCAAAGCCGGACTCAAAGAAGGAGATGTCATCACACAATTTGATGGAAAAGATGTAAATGGTGCAAATCAACTCGCCGAACTTGCCCGTGCCGCGAGGACAAAATCTTCTATAAAAGTAAAATTAAATCGTGAAGGAAAGGCACAGGAAGTTGAAGTGAAAATTCCTAAAAAATTAAAAACTACAGATCTATAGTGTAGCTGGGGAATAGTGAAAGGTGTAAGGTGTAAGGTGAAAGGTGTAAGGTATATCATACCTTACACCTTTCACCTTCCCCCATTATCCGTATTTTTATTCCCTAAAAAACTGCACATGCTACGTCATTTTCTTACAGCAATTTTTTTCTTTTTTTCTTTTTTGTCATATAGCCAGTCATTCAGGAAAGATCAGCCCTTTGCTCATACATTTTCTATTGTGGCTCGTGATTCAATTACCGGAGAAATGGCTGTCGGTGTACAAAGCCATTGGTTCAATGTCGGCATTTCAGTGCCCTGGCTTGAAGCCGGCGTGGGTGCCGTTGCCACGCAATCATTTATTGATAAATCCTATGGCCTTAAAGGATTGTCATTATTAAAACAGGGATTTACTGCAAAACAGGCGTTAGACAGTCTGATCAGTGCAGATCCGGGAAGGGATGTTCGCCAGGTAGCAATTGTTGATACCAAAGGAAACGTAGCAGCGCATACTGGTAAGAGTTGTATTCAGTATGCTTCCCATATCACGGGAAATAATTTCAGCGTGCAGAGCAATATGATGTTGGGCAACCAGGTATGCCAGAGTATGGCTAAAGCATTTACCAATGCTGCAGGAAAACCTTTGGCCGAGAGAATCCTGGCCGCCCTGGATGCAGCACAGCAGGCAGGTGGCGATATCAGGGGAAGACAGAGTGCTGCATTGATTGTTGTTCCTGCCCAATCAACAGGAAAACCCTGGAACGATAGAACAATTGATGTTCGGGTGGATGATAATCCATATCCATTGGTTGAATTGCGGCGTTTATATCGTATGCAAATTGCTTACGAGCATATGAATAGCGGCGATCTCGCCACAGAAAAAAATGATATGCAAAAAGCAATGCAGGAATATGGAGAGGCAATGAAGATGTTTCCATCAAACCTGGAAATGCAATATTGGACAGCTATTACTTTAGCCAATAATAAACAAGTTGATAGAGCCATATCTATTTTAAAGAAAGTATTTGCAAAAGATAAAAACTGGAAGGAACTGACCCGACGTTTACCTTCCGTAAACCTGTTAACTATAAGTCCGTCCGATCTTAAACGAATTTTGGCTCTTTGATAATACCATTCAGCAATTTGCCTGCAGAAATGACCAATGAATGAGGTAGATTTGCAGCCTTAATTGAGATTGTTTCCCGTCTGACCGTCCCGGTCTGACGGATAACCAAATGCAAGACCGATACCGTCTGACCGGGACGGCCAGGCGGGTGTGCTAAAACTTGAATAAAATTGATGATCAATTACGAAGCATATGAGATAGTGGTAGGCCTGGAAGTGCATGCTCAATTATTGACACAAAGTAAATTATTTTGTGGCGACAGTGCCACTTTTGGCGCCCAACCAAATTCACATATCAGTGCAATTACTTTGGGACATCCGGGCACCTTGCCCGTGCTGAACAGGAAAGCAATTGAGTTTGCAATCAAGATAGGATTGGCCTGTAATTGTGAAATTGAACGCATAAATTATTTTGCGAGGAAAAATTATTTTTATCCCGATTTGCCCAAAGGGTATCAAATTTCCCAGCACACCACTCCGATCTGTAAAGGCGGTTTTGTAAAAATCAGAACTGCTGCCGGAGAAAAGCAAATAGAGCTCAATCGCATTCATCTGGAAGAAGATGCAGGTAAAAGTATACATGATATTGACCCGGAAAATACCTGCCTCGATTATAATCGCGCCGGAGTTGCTCTTGTTGAAATAGTAACGGAGCCCTGTATCCGTAATGGAGAAGAGGCATATACTTATTTGACTGAATTGCGTAAGCTGCTTCGCTTTCTCGAAATTTGCGACGGCAATATGGAAGAAGGAAGTATGCGTTGCGATGCAAACGTTTCCATTCGTAAAAAAGGAGAAACAAAATTAGGAACCAAAGTAGAAGTGAAAAACCTCAACTCCATCCGCAACGTTAAGCGCGCAATTGAATATGAAGCAAAAAGAATGATTGATGAAGTAGAGAATGGTGAAAAAATCATCCAGCAAACAAGAAGTTTCGATGCTGCAACAGGAACAACTTTTTCCATGCGTACCAAAGAAGAGGCAAATGATTACAGGTATTTTACAGATCCTGACCTGCCACCTTTTCATGTAACTGATGCTTTTTTGCAAACGGTCCGTGAAACCATTCCCGCATTACCGGAAGCATTGGTAAATAAATATACAACGGAATTAAAGCTCTCCGAATATGATGCGCGTGTGATTTGTGATGATAAGGAAACCTCAGATTATTTTGAAGAGCTGATTAAAATGACTTCTAACTACAAAGCAGCAGCGAACTGGTTATTGGGTCCCGTAAAATCATATCTGAATGAAAACAATATTTCAATAGGTCAATTGCCGGTTCCTGCGAAAAAGCTGGCGCAATTGATCCAATTGGTTGACGAAGGGAAAACAAATTTTTCTATTGCATCATCACGCATATTTCCTGAATTGATCAGAAGGCCGTCAGAAGATCCATTACAGATTGCTACCGGCATGAATTTACTGCAGAGCTCTGATACCGATGAAGTAGCTTTATGGGTGCAGCAGGCATTGGCCAAAATGCCGGATAAGGTTGAAGAATATAAAAAAGGAAAAAAGGGATTGATGGGTTTGTTTGTTGGGGAGGTGAAAAGAATATCCAAAGGCAAAGCTGATCCTAAATTAACCAATCAACTCCTGCTGGAAAAACTTGAGAACTGATATCAAAAATTATTATTTTATAAAGAAACGATTCAAATATGTTTAAAACTTTTTTTTGGATGATTGGAACCTTAATGGTTTTATTTTTTTCTTCCTGTAAGAATAAAGTGAAAAATGCTTTCCAGGTGAGCGTATCTTATGTAAATGCAGATAAATTGAATACTGCACTACCACCGGCTTCAACCGGGATAATGAAAGTACATCTGGAAGAAGTGCCTTATGGAAAAGATCAGTCGCCTGTTGCATTGGACTCGGCAAAGCTCGCAGGCAATAGCGGCAATTTTGTTTTAACGACCGCCGGCAAAGCAGGAACCATTTATGAATTGGTTTTTGGAGATAATATCCTGGCGGTTCCGTTAATCAACGATGCCAAAGATATTAAAATTACCATCGATCTGGCTAAGCGCGATGATTATTACAAGGTTGATGGTTCTGATGCAAGTAAACAAATGCAGGATCTTATCGGGACGGTTGGAAAAAAGAATTATGAGATCGAAAAATCATTCGCTGATTTAGATAGCATTAAGCGTTCAGGCGGATCGGACAGCATCAAATTAGCTGCTACACAAACAAAGAATAAAGCCATTGAGGATTTGAATAATTACCTGAAAAATTTTATCGACAAAACTTCCAATCCAACCCTGGGCGTATTGGCATTGGGCTGGGCATCACGCAGTTTACCAAGAGCGGAATTTGAAACATCTTTAAACGCTTTGAATAAAAAATACCCGGATAATATTATCCTGCAAAATATGAAAAAGAGTTATGATGCTCAAAGCGCTCAGGCCAACGCGGATAATAAACCAAAAACTAATAGCTGGGTCGGCAAGCAGGCACCACAACTCAATTTGCCGGACGTGAATGGAAAAACTATTTCATTGTCTTCTTTCAGAGGGAAATACCTGCTGATTGATTTTTGGGCGAGTTGGTGCGGTCCCTGCCGGATGGAGAATCCAAATGTGGTGAAAGTTTATAATGAATTCAAAGATAAAAATTTTACAATCCTCGGTGTTTCGCTGGATAAGGAAAAGGAACCCTGGCGCCAGGCAATACAAGATGATAAATTAACATGGACGCATGTAAGTGATCTGAAATACTGGAGCAGTGAAGCGGTTGAAGTATTTCAATTTGATGGCATACCCTTTAATGTACTATTAGATCCGCAGGGAAAAATAATTGCACAGGAGCTGCGTGGTGAAACGTTGGAAAGCAAATTGAAGCAAGTTTTGAACCATGATTAAAGGATTGAAGGATTAACATGAATTAAATTCAAACAAACTATTTCATGTTAATCCTTCAATCCTTTAATCACGGTTCCGGCTCAAGCTAATCAGCAATGCCGGTAAAAAAATAAGATTTGTCAACGTAGCCATTACCAATGTCAGTGAAGTCAGCCAGCCCAGGGCTTGTACACCACCAAATCCACTAAAACAAAATATAACAAAGCCTGCGATTAATACCAATGAGGTATAAATAATACTGATACCAGTTGTGTGAATGGTATTGATGACTGTTTGTTTTACGCTTGTCTTATCCTTGGTAAGTTCCTGTTTATAATTAACCAGGAACCGGATCGTGATATCGATTGCGATTCCAAGAGCGATGCTGAAAACGAGTACGGTGGATGGTTTCAGCGGAACACCTGCCCAGCCCATCACCCCTGCTGTAATAATCAATGGGATCACATTCGGGATCAGTGAGCATAATAATATCCGGAACGATCTGAACAGGTATAACATGCAGGCAGCTATCAGCAGGAATGCCCATATAATACTTTGCTCAAGACCGTTGATGATAAATGCACTTCCCTCGAGAAAAGTAACGCTACTCCCGGTGAGTTGGATACTATACCTCGAAGAATCGAATAACTCAGCAGATTTTTTTTCGATATTATTTAATATTTCCGGTAAACGTTTGCTACCCACATCTGCCATATTCACGCTGATGCGCGTTTGCTGTTTGCTGCTGTCCATAAAACTATTGATCAGTTTTGACAGGATACTTTTTTTATTGTTGCTGTCTGTTTTCATGTTGAGATAAGGCCCTATAAAAGCTTTATCAAAATCGTTGGGTAGTCCGTAATTGCTGCTATCGCCACTATAATAGGCCTGTCGCACAAATTTCAATCCTTCTACAATTGATAAAGGACGAGCCATATCGGGTGATGAAGCGATATAAGCAGATAACTGATCTATCTTTTCAAATGTTTGCAGCATATTGCTTCGTAAACCATTTTTTCTTTTTGTATCTACAATGATTTCCAATGGCATCACACCTTTAAAATTTTTTTCAAAAAATTT
>Ga0137407_10000297_pt1 | contig 35048 bp, 32 predicted proteins | sample CZOMad2_2_16fung_FD_108410 | JGI IMG/M metagenome (GOLD analysis project Ga0137407, IMG submission 108410) | Vadose zone soil fungal communities from Angelo Coast Range Reserve, California, USA - CZOMad2_2_16fungal (Illumina Assembly) | ecosystem: Environmental > Terrestrial > Soil > Vadose... | reverse complement strand
TGTCATCATATGAGATAAAGCGTACCTTTCGGCCGCCGATCCCGCCGCGCTCGTTGATCATCTCAAAATACGCTGCTTCGGCTTTCCCAATCGCCCCGAAGACCTCCAAATTTCCACTATAAGGCATGAGATTGCCGATACGAATTTCAGTGTCGGTCACGCCTTGTTCGTGCACTCGCTCGGAGATCGCGCTCAATGCAGTGAGCGCTAAGACAATCGCAACGAGCGTTCGGACCCACGTTTGCATCGGATTGACTCAATTACAAAAACCCATCGCTCCTGACGATGGAATGGTCCGGCTCGCGCGCGACGCGCGGTAACGCACAGCCGCTACACCGCAGAGAAGCATGATGAACTCACGCCGCCGCATGTGCCCCCGAATGACCACGCTTGTTCAATGCCTAAAGCGTAGCACTTTGCGACCGGGCAACGAATGAAAAATGGCCACAAACAAAATGGCCACGAACGGTGTCAAAAGATGATCAAGCTCAACGCCCGGTTCGGGTCAAAAGCGCCGTCTTGCCTCCGCATTGGGGCCTACGGATGTGCGCTCGCATGCGATGACGCAGGCGTTGGCACGGGCTTACGCGTACCAATGGAAACCTGTGGCTGGGGCGCCGATGTCTTGGGCCGAAGGTTTTGTTCAGAAGCCCTAGCGATAAGTTGTGCCACCTGCTCCTGGCTCGCTTTGAGGAGCTCGACGTTCCTTGCAATGTCGTGGGCCGCTTGTTCCTGGCTGGTCGTGATCTGCTCTATGGCCCTTGCATTGTCGCTGGCCAATTGTTGCTGGCTCGCCTTCAGCTGCTCGATCTCTCGTTCCACGTTGGCGAGATCGCGTGCCATCGTTTGGAGTACCTTCGCCGGCTCGGGAGACACCGGGACGGCTGTCGACGTGACGTCATGCGGCGCGATCTGAGCCGGAGGTGCCGGCTCCGCTGCGGCCAACTGACCGGAAGATGGGTTCGGTTGCCTGAAAAGCACCAGTTTTTCCAACGGCAGCGTTAAAGCTGAAACAAGCCGCGGCGACCACCGCGCCACCGTACCGCCAGAGGACGACTGCGAAACGAAGGCAGCGGCAACGATGTACGCTGCAAGCAGCAAGCCTACGATGCCACGCAGCCACGGCCGTTCCCGCGACCGCCGAGAATGAGAACGCGGGGCCTCGCGCTCCCGTCTGGACACCTGAGCTTCGAGGCTCGCGAGCTGCTCATCCGCGCTCTTGATTTGTTCATGAACGTGCGCGAGCCGTTCGTCGACGCGTGAGATCAAGGCATCGCGCATTTGCTTGATGTCCGTCGTGGGATTCATGGATGCCCCAGCCCGATCATCTCTGATTTCCGCCAAGAGACTCCCCAATCCTGTGATCAAAGCAAGGCCGTAAGATGGAAAGATGGAGTCATTTAACGCCACACTTTCAGGAACCCGCCCATTGGCGAGCGCTCAGCTCCAATAGCTGCTGCCTCACCTTTTTCCTCCGCGCGCGCTCTGCCATACGTCCGAATTGGGTCAATTGCGTCGTTCTGACCGCCCGCCGACCACTTCTGGTCTACCCCGATGAGCAGACATGCTCAGCAGCCGCCAGTATGTCTCAAGGGTGCCACAAGAGTCATGCACCGCAGCAAAAGCTGCATTTGGCTGTGTGCTAACGAGTCCGCGCCGTAGCTCACGGGCGCACCGCCGGAGTCTCGATCGGCATTCCCTGCGCGCGCGACATCAAATAGAGTTCGAGCTCGACCAATCCCGGCGCGCCGTAATCATAGCTCTGGGCCCGCATCCCCGTGATGCAATTGCGCAAGCGCCGCTGCAGCGATCCCACCGATTGCCATTCCAGCCGGTAGATCGGGTAGCCGGTCGGCAGCGCCTGCGTCACCGCCGACCCGGCGAGGTGTTTGTCCCAATTGTCGTCGTGACAATTGGTGCATCCGAGATTGTGCTGGCCCTGTCGCCGCATGAAGAAGTCGCGTCCCTTGGCGACGAACGGCGCCAGTTCGGAGGTGGCATCAGGTGCGATTGCCATGCCGCGTGACTGTTCCGCGACAAAGGCGGTCAGCGCGAGCAGGTCGCGGCTTTCATAGGCTAGCGGGGAGGCTTCTTGATGCCGCGCGCGGCACAGATTGACGCGCTGTTCCAGATTGACCGGGCGTCCAAGCACCTTATCGAATGCAGGATAGCGCGCCGCGACGCCCTTCATGGTGGCGCTTGCGTCATTGTGGCAATCGGCGCAGGCCTTGCCCGCCGCGCCCGCCTTGCGCTTCCACAACGCTTCGCCGTCGAGCACCCACAGCATGCCGGGATTGGCGGTGTCGTCATCCTGGATCGCCTGGGTGTCCGGCGCCATGAAGGTGTAGCCGGATCGGCGCTCGTTCGGCGGGATTTCCGTGGCGGCGAGGGGAGGGATGGCCATGGCGGCCGCGACCAGTAGCGCCACGACGTTTATCGTGCCGGTAAGCTTCATTCGACCGCGATCGTCGCCGAGGCGGTTTCGGTAAATCCGTTGTCGCCGATCCATTCGAAGTCGAATTTTCCGCTTTCGGTCGCCACCGTGAAGAACGAGACGAACGGGTTCGCCGCAATCGCCGGAAACAGGTCGGCGCGGAAAATCTCGGCGCCGTTGAAGCGGCAGGCAAAACTCGTGATGATGTCGCGCGGCACCAGTTGGCCCGATGCGGTGTGGCGGTAGCCGGTCTCCATGATGTGCGACATCAAGGTCTTGATCTCGATGATGTCGCCACGCTTGGCCTTCTTGGGGACGTTGATCAGGGCGGACGCCATCACATCACCTCTTCGGTGCAGGCAGCCAATGTCACCACCACATCGGCGCTGACGGACCAGAAGGAGCCGTCTGAAAGCCGCGCGATCGCGATGATCTTTTGGCTGTCGGCAAGGCGCACGCGGGTGGAAATCTGGGCCCGGCCGGCCTTGGGTCCAAGATAAAAGTTGCCCATGTTGGGCTGCGGGTTCTTTTCGTTGAAAACATGGATGCTCTTGACGTAGTCGTCGGCCGACATCGGGCTGGTGACACTCACGGTCATCGGCACGGTGTTGCCGTTCTCGACCAGCGGCGGAATGTCGAGTTTTACTTTTCCGGTTTGCACCACCGCGCCGCCGACAACCGTCCTGATCGCGGCGGCCATGGTCTCGGGCGTGGCCTCAGCCGGGTGCAAACTGACGATCGGGATCACGCTGATCGTCGCGGCGCTGCCCGCGAGACCCAGGAACCGGCGACGTGTAGGAGCTAATCTCTTGCGCATCTTGAATCGTGCCTTCTCATTCGCGCAGCGTTGCGAGATACGCCACAATATCCTCGATCTGTTCGGCCGACAGGATCGGTTTGCCGCGCCATGTCGGGGCCACGCGATCGAGGCCGTCCACGCGATAATAGGACGGCATGATCGTTGCTGGGTTGAGGCGCGACGCGCTGACCAGCCGGAGCCGGAGCTGGCCTTGGGACCAGCGGCTGCCCGAACCTGCAAGGTTAGGCGCGAGATCGCCCTGAAACTTCTCCTCCGGAAACGGACCGTTGTGGCAAAGAATGCAGGTACTGGTTCGCTCCAGCACCAGCGCGCGGCCTCGCGCGGCATCGCCCGGCGCGCCGGTCAGCGATTCTGCAATGGAATCCCCGGTAATGATATATGGCCGCAATTCCTGCGCGGTGACCGAACAGGGCATTGCGAGCGCTGCCGCCGCCACGAGCCAGGTAGCGGCCATGTGGATCATCGACCTAGCCAAAGGTTTCCACCGTGATCGCTTTGTACCAGGATTGCGCCTGCTCGGCTTCACGCATCCGCACCTCGCGCGGCGCGTCGAGCGGGCTGGTGAAGCCGCTGCCTTCAACCTCGGCAAAAATGTCGTCCCTCGGCTGATAGATGCCCGAGAGCGAGAAGGCATAGCCGGGCGCGACGGTGTTGTAACAGGCGCCGTCCAGTTTCGGCATCGCCGGTGCCGCGCCGGCGATCAGGCTTGCGACGATACTCGCGCATGCCTTGGCCTCGGCGTTGGCGGCTGATGCGGATTTTGGAATGGCGCCACCCATGCAGGCATCGCCAATGACGTGAATATTGGGCACAAGCTTCGAGGTAAACGTGACCGGGTCGATCGGGCACCAGCCGGTGTTGTCGACCGCGCCTGCGATGCTGGCGATGCGGCCGGCTTTTTGCGGCGGGATGACGTTTGCAACCTGCGCATCGTAATTGCCGAAATCAGTGACGAGCGTGTTGGTCGAGGGGTCGACGGAGACGACCCGGCCGCCCTGCGACAGCGAAACCCGCTCGATCATGCCGGGATACAATTCCCTCCAGGCGTTCTCGAACAAGCGCTGTTGCGGGATGGCATCCTTGGCATCGAGAATGATCACTTTGGAGCGTGGCTTCTTCGCTTTCAGGTAATGGGCGATCAGGCTGGCGCGTTCATAGGGCGCTGGCGGACACCGCAACGGAGCCGCGGGCGCCGCCAGCGCAACCAGGCCACCGTCGTCCATCGCCTCGATTTGCCGGCGCAGCAACAGGGTCTGCTCGCCCGCCTTCCAGGCATGGGGCATTTTTGCAGAAATCGCCTCATCATAGCCCGGCAACGCGTCGAAGCGAAGGTCGATGCCCGGCGCAAGCACGAGACGGTCGTAGCCGAGCGAGGTGCCGTCGGCGAGACCGACCGTCCGCGCTTGCGGATCGACCTTGATTGCGGCCTGCGCGATGACGGTTACGCCATCGGCCGCAATTTTGTCATAGCTGAATTGCTGTGCTTCGATATTGCGTAAACCGGCAATCACCTCGTTGCTGAAGGGACAGGCCGTAAACGTCCGGTTCGGTTCGACCAGCGTCACCTGTAGTTTGGGATTGATCTTCCGCAAGGCGCGGGCGCAAGCCGCGCCGCCAAAGCCGCCGCCGATCACGACGACGCGTGCTGCGGATTGGGCGTGGGACGGGCAGGGGAAGGCAAACGTGACTGCCGTCGTCGCGACGCCACGAACGACGTTCCTCCGCGTCGTCCTCAGCCGCAGCGTGTCCATGAACACGATCCGAAAAATGATGCGGCGGCCGCGAAGGCCGCCGCTTTAGGGTTCAGGCGAAGGTGATGTTTTGATCCTTCAGCGGCACCGAGCGGATGCGTTTTCCGGTTGCTGCGAAATATGCATTCAGCACGGCAGGCGCTGCGACGCAGATCGTCGGCTCGCCGACGCCGCCCCAGAAGCCGCCGCTCGGCATGATGATCGATTCCACCTTCGGCATCGCGGCCATCCGCATCGAATCGTAGGTATCGAAGTTTGCCTGTTCGATGCGGCCGTCCTTGACGGTGCACCCGCCGTAGAACAGTCCTGAGAGGCCATAGACGAACGAGCCGGCAACCTGGCGTTCGATTTGCGCCGGATTGACCGCATAGCCCGGATCGGTGGCGGCAACGATGCGCTGCACCTTGATCTTGTTGCCGTCGGTGACGGAAATCTCCGCTGCGCCCGCCACATAACTGCCAAATCCCATGTACTGCGAGAGGCCGCGATAAACGCCCTGCGGCGCGGGTTTGCCCCAGCCGATTTTCTCGGCCACGGCGTTGAGCACGGCAAGGTGCTTTGGATGCTTGGTCATCAGCTTACGCCGGAACTCGAGCGGATCCTGGCCGACGGAATGGGCCAGCTCATCCATGAAGCATTCGAGATAGATGGCGTTGTGGTTGACATTGACGCCGCGCCAGAACCCCGGCGGGACGTGCGGATTGCGCATCGAATGCTCGATCAGGAGGTTGGGAACCGAATACCCGATCGCCGTCTCGCCGGTCGCATTGAGGCCCTGGAAGGTGACGGGATCCTTGCCATTGACGAGGGCCTCCGGGCGCAGGCTGAACAGAATGGATTGCCCGGATATCCGCATATGCAGTGCGGTCAGATTATTGTTGGCATCGAAGGCGCCGGTCATCTTGCATTGCGTGACCGGATGATATGCGCCGTGCTGCATGTCCTCTTCGCGCGACCACAATAGTTTGATCGGGATGCCCGGCATTTGCTTGGCGATAGCCACCGCCTGCCGGACGTAGTCGGTCTGACCACGACGCCCGAAGCCTCCGCCGAGCATCAGCTTGTTAACGTCGCATTTGTCGGCCGGCAGCCCTGACACTTCTACCGCCGCGGCGAAGGCAGCTTCGCCGTTTTGCGTGCCGCACCAGACCTCGCATTTGTCCGCGGTATAGAGCGCGGTCGCATTCATCGGCTCCATCGGGGCGTGGTTCTGGTAGGGATAATTGTACACCGCCTCGACTTTCTTGGCGGCGCCGGCGAGAGCGGCCTTGGCGTCGCCGTTCTCGTTGCCGATATAGGCCGGCTGCGAGTTGTCGAGACCTTCCTCAAGCCACTTCGCAATCGATGCGCTCGAAACCTTGGCGTTGGCACCTTCGTCCCACACGATCGGAAGGGCATCCAGCGCGGTCTTGGCGTGCCACCAGGTGTCGGCAACCACGGCCACCGCGTAGTCGTCGACCTTGACGACCTTCTTGACGCCCTTCATGCCCATGATTTTGGCTTCGTCGAAGCTTTTCACCTTGCCGCCGAACACCGGGCAGGCCTTGATCGCGGCGTTGAGCATTCCCGGCAGCTTGACGTCGATGCCGTAGGTCATCTTGCCGGTGGTCTTGTCGACGGTATCGAGGCGCTTGACGCCCTTGCCAATCAGTTTCCAGTCCTTCGGATCCTTCAGCTTGACGTCGGCCGGCGGCTCAAGTTTGGCGGCGGCTTCCACCACCTTGCCGTAGGTCGTGGTGCGTCCCGAAGGCGTGTGGGTGATGATGCTGTTGGCAGCGGTGCATTCCGAGGCCGGCACCTTCCATTCGTTTGCGGCGGCCTGGATCAGCATGACGCGCGCGGTCGCGCCACCCTTGCGCACATAGTCGGCCGAGGCCCGGATGCCCCGGCTGCCGCCGGTCGAGAAGTCGCCCCATGCGCGCTTGCGGGCCACGCTCTGCCCTGGTGTCGGGTATTCGGTCGTGACCTTCGACCAATCGCATTCGAGTTCTTCGGCAACCAGCTGGGCGAGGCCGGTCAGGCTCCCCTGGCCCATTTCCGATCGCGCGATGCGGATGACGACGGTGTCGTCAGGCCGGATCACGACCCAGGCGTTAATTTCGGGCGAGCCGTCGGCGGCGCGCACCACGGTGGGACCGCCAAAGGGAATATCGAGGCCAAGCGCGAGGCCGGAGCCGACAGCAGCGCTGCCGATGACGAAGGCGCGGCGGTTCAGTTTGGGCATATGGTTCATGATGGCCTCCTCAAGCGTTCGCGGCGGCGTGAATAGCCTCGCGCACCTGCTGGAAGGTGCCGCAACGGCAGATATTGGTGATGGCTTCGTCGATGTCCTTGTCGGTCGGCTTCGGCTTCTCCTTGAGAAGCGCTGCCACCGCCATGATCATTCCGCTCTGGCAATAGCCGCATTGCGGAACGTCGTTGGCGACCCAGGCCTGCTGAACCTTATGGAGGGCGCCGTTGCCGGCCAGCCCTTCGATGGTGGTGATTTGCTTGCCAACGGCTTCACTGACCACCACGCCGCAGGAGCGCATCGCGACGCCGTCAATGTGGACGGTGCAGGCTCCGCATTGTGCAATGCCGCAACCGTATTTCGTTCCCGTCAGGCCGATATTCTCCCGAATCGCCCAAAGTAGCGGCGTATCCGGCTCGACATCCACGTCGATCGATTTTCCGTTGATTGTGAGGTTTGCCATCGCGATCCCCTGGTTAGCTCAATCCATCGATTGAACTTCGGGGGGGAATTTGTACCGGAACCTGGAACAGTTCAAATCAATATTCCGCGCTTGCGGTGCATCAAATTCGCTTGGGAGGCCTGTTGTTTTGCGCTATTGCCGCAGATCGACCTGCTCCCTTCGCGGCGCCGGCGTATCGCGATAAGGACGGTCTTCTTGTGATTGACCGCAGTTTTGGGGCGAGAATTCATGATGCGCATTGTCGTTTTGCCGGGCGACGGCATCGGGCCGGAGATCGCCGCCGCGACAACCTGTGTCCTGCAAGCCGCCTCTGAGCGCTTCCAGTTGAACGTTCAGATCGAAGAGTACCCCGTTGGGCATCAAAGCCTGCAGCAGTTCGGCTCAACCGTTCGGCCCGGCCTCCTCGAGATCGTGCGGTCCGCGGATGGCCTGATACTTGGCCCCACCGCCACTTTTGATTTCAAGGACGAGCAAAGCGGTGAAATCAATCCCTCCAAATTCTTCCGCAAGAGTCTGGATCTGTTTGCAAATGTGCGGCCGGCGCGAACCTATCAGGGATTGCATAGCCGGTTCGGCGCCTTTGACCTTGTCGTGGTGCGGGAGAATACGGAGGGCTTCTACTCCGACCGCAACATGGAGCAGGGCAACAGCGAACTTCTCGTTACCCCCGACGTCGTCATTTCGCTTCGCCGCATCACCCGTCACTGCTGCGAGAGAATTGCGGAGGCGGCCTGTCAGCTTGCCATGCGTCGGCGCCAACGCCTGACCATTGTTCACAAGGCCAACGTGCTGAAGATCGGGGACGGCATGTTCCTCGATATTTGCCACAAGACGGCGCGCGCCTTTCCCGGCCTCGCCGTCGACGACATCCTCGTCGATGCCATGATGGCGCATGTGGTGCGCCAGCCGGATCGGTTCGATGTCATCGTCGCGACCAATATGTTCGGTGACATTCTCTCCGACCTCACCGCCGAACTCTCGGGCAGCCTTGGCCTCGGCGGCTCGCTCAATGTCGGCGCCAGCCACGCCATGGCCCAGGCTGCTCATGGCTCCGCCCCCGATATTGCCGGCCGCGACGTCGCCAACCCGTTCTCATTGATCTTGTCGATGGCGCTGCTGCTGGCCTGGCACGGCGAGCGCTCGGGAGCCGCGCAGTTTGAACAGGCGGCCCGTGCCATCGAGAACGCGGTGGCCGCCGCCATACAAGGCGGCCGGGCGACCAAGGACGTCGGCGGCAATCTCGGAACCGCGGCGACCGGTCAGGCCGTCGTGGAAATCCTCGCTTCCAACGACAACAGGCCGGTCTGATTAAGCCAGCGGCATGATCATGTAATTGGCGTCATTCCGGGATGGTGCGCAGCACCAGACCCGGAATCTCGAGATTCCGGGTTCGATGCTTCGCATCGCCCCGGAATGACAGTCTTAGAGGCCTTGTTTTGCTGGCTGCATTTCCAGTCAGGACTCTGAAGTCGCCCACGGCATAGGCCACGTCGCAGTAGACGGCGGGTTTGCCGTGCGGCAAGCTGAGGCCGGCTATTAAGACCAAAAAATTTGGAGGAGGGTGCGATGTTGAAGGCCAATTCATTAGGAATTGCGCATCTGAATCGCCGGACGCTGCTTTCCGGTACCGCCGCAGTTCTGGCGGCGCCTTTCGTACTTTCTTCGGCACGCGCGGAAGCCCCGCCGGTCAATGTCGGCGTCATCATGCCGCTATCGGGACCGAATGCCCAATTTGGCATCAATTCGCGCAACGGCATCGAACTGGTCGCTGACGAAATCAATACCGCCGGCGGTATCGCCGAACTGGGCGGGGCGAAAATCAACCTGGTGGTGGCGGACGCGACCTCGACGCCGACCACCGCGGGCACGGTAGCCCAACGGCTCATCACCCAGCAGGACATGACCGCTCTGCTCGGCGCCTTCGCGTCCTCGCTGACGATCGCGATCTCCGAAGTCATCGAGCGGCGCGACATTTCGCTTCTGACGATGTCGTTCGCCGACCAGATCACGGGGCGCGGCTACAAGAACATTTTCCAGGTGGTGGCAAAGGCATCCGTGATCGGCAAGGCACAGTTCGATTACACCGCCGCGATCGCGCAATCCGCCGGCGCCAAGATCGACAAGGTCGCCATCATGTATGAGGACACCGCCTACGGCACCGCCCAGGCCAACGGCCTTCGCGCAGGGGCCAAGGCAGCCAATGTCGAGATCGTCATGGATGACGCCTATCCGCTGGGGATCACCGACACCACGCCGCTGATCAATAAATTGCGCGGATCGGGAGCGCAGGCGGTGTTCCCGGTCTCCTATCTCAACGACAGCCTCCTGATCATCCGCACCATGCGTCAGCAGAAACTCAACATGCCGGCGATCGGCGGCGCGGCCGGATATGTGATTCCGGACTTCGAAAAAGGCCTCGGCGAATTCGCCGAAAATGTGCTCTCGATTGCGCCTGCGAACTACGACCTCGCGCCAGCGCTGACCGATCGTTTCCGCAAGCGGTTCGGATATTTCATGGTGCATGAGGCGCTCGAGCACGCCGTCTGTTTGGAGGTGCTGGTGCAGGCCATCAAGAAGGCGAAATCGGCGAAGGCCGAAGACGTTGCCGCCGCACTTCGCGGCGCCAAATTCACCGGCGGCTGGATCAACGCCATGACCGGCGGCGCCGTGCAATTCGACCAGACCGGATTGAATGTGCTCTCGGTGCCGCTGATGGTGCAGTGGCGGGGCAAGGAGATCGTCAGCGTCTGGCCGAAAGACATTGCCAAGAGTACGCCGGTCTGGCGATCCTGATCCGCGGCCGGCGCGACCCGCGTGTCGTTCGTCCAGGCCATTCTCGACGGGCTTTTGATCGGCGGCGTCTATGCGGTGATTTCCATCGGCCTCACGCTGGTCTACGGCGTGATGGGGATCGTGAACTTCGCGCAAGCCGAGTTTCTCACCATCGGAATGTTCGTCGCCTGGTTTGCCTGGGCCTTTCTCGGGCTCGACCCGGTTTTAGCCGCGCCGTTGTCGTTCGCGGTCGCCTTCGCCATCGGCTGGCTGGTGCAGGGCCAGCTGATCGCGCGGGTGTTGTCCGCGCCATCGGTCGCGCAGATATTTTTGACGGTCGGAATTTTGATCGTCATCGAAAACGGAACGCTGCTGCTGTTCGGCTCGCAGTTCCGTTCGGTCACGACATCCTATCAAACCATCTCGCTGTCGTTGGGTCCGCTCTTCATCAGTGTTCCCTACCTGATCGCGTTTGCGATGTCGCTGGCCTGCGGCGCAGCGCTGTGGTGGTTCATGCGCGCGAGCTGGTTTGGCCGCGCCATGCGGGCCACCGCGCAAAATCCGTCCGCCGCGCGGTTGATGGGGATTGATGCCGGGCAGATGTACAAGATTGCATTTGCCCTGGGCGTTGGGCTGACCGCCTTCGGCGGCGCCGTCATCTTGCCCTACGTGACGGTGTTTCCCGGTGTCGGTGGCCAATTCGTGGTGTTGATGTTCACCGTCGTTGTTCTGGGCGGGCTTGGCAGCGTCGCCGGCGCGGTCGCCGGTGGACTGGCAGTCGGGGTGATCCAGGCGCTGTCGTCGCTGGTGTTTCCCATCCAACTGCAGAACCTCGTGCTGTTCATCGTCTTCATCCTGGTGCTCGCGGTCCGCCCGCAAGGCCTGATCGGAGCAAGCCGATGAAGCGATGTCTTGCGCTTGGCGTCGTGATCGCCGCAGCGGCGTTGCTGCCGCACTTGCTCGATCCGCGCGGGTACTGGATCCGCGTCTTTACTTTCACGCTGCTGTTCGCGGCCATGGCGCAGGCCTGGAACATCGTCGGCGGCCTCGCCAACCAGACCTCGCTGGGGCACGCCGCATTCTTCGGCATCGGCGCCTATGCCTCCACCGTGCTGTTGCTCAAATTCGGCATCAGCCCATGGCTCGGCATGCTGGCGGGCGGCGCGCTCGGCGGATTGGCGGCGTTGGTGATCGCGATCCCGACCATGCGGCTACAAGGCCATTATTTCGCGCTGGCGACGCTTGCCTTCGGCGAGGTGATGCGGGTGATTGCGAATGTGTGGACGTCGTTGACAGGCGGCCCGGGAGGCTTGTCCGTTCCCTTCGTGCCGCCGAGTTTTGCCGCCTATTCCTTCAAGCTGTTGCGCCCACACGCCTACATCGCGCTGGCCGCGCTCGTGGTCGTGACCGCGATCTTCGAAGCGATCCGGCGCGGCGCGATGGGATACCGGTTGCGCGCGATCAAGCAGAACACGGCCGCCGCCGAGGTCATCGGCGTTGACACGACGCGCGTAAAACTTCAGGCCGCGGTGATTTCGGGCGCGCTGATCGCCATGCTCGGAACGCTCTACGCCCAGGTCGCGGTGTTCTTCGATCCCGACACGGTGTTCGGCATCGCCAGCATCTCGATCCGCATCGCGCTGATCGCGATCATCGGCGGCGTTGGAACGGCGGCAGGGCCCATTTTGGGAGCGTTTTTCATCATCCCGCTGGAAGAGCTCATGAATGATCTTCTGTCGTCGCGCGCCGCTGGCCTGTCGCAGCTTGTCTTCGGCATCATCCTCATATCAGTCATCTTGTGGCAGCCGCGTGGCTTCATCACCTTGTTCGGTTCCTGGCGGGCGCGATTGTCGCGGGCGGTGGCGCCATGACGATCCTCGAAGTCCGCAGCCTATCGCGCCGGTTTGGCGGCCTGCAGGCGCTGTCGGAGGTGACGTTTTCCGTCAACAAAGGCGAGATCGTCGGCGTGATCGGGCCAAACGGGGCGGGCAAGACGACGTTGTTCAGCACGTTGGTGGGCCTCATCCGTCCCGACGCCGGCACCGTGACGTTGGATGGAAAGAACCTCACGGGCCTGAAACCTCACGCGGTCGCTGCGCTGGGCATGACAAAGACCTTCCAGAACGTCGCCTTGTTCGCCGAGAGTTCGGTACTCGATAATGTGCTGACCGCGGGCCTGCTGCGCCATGGCGTGGACGCGGCGCGCAGCGAGGCGCTCCATTGTCTCGATCGCGTCGGCTTGAGCGCCGTGACGCACAAGCAGGCGGGTAACCTGTCGTTTCCCGAACGCGCCCGGGTCGAGCTTGCGCGTGCGCTGTGCACCGCGCCCAAGGTTTTGCTGCTCGACGAAGTCATGGCGGCGCTCAATCACGCCGAGATGGCCGAGATCATGCAATTGATCCGCTCGCTGCGCGACGACGGTGTCACCATCCTCGTGGTCGAGCACCACATGCGCGCGATCATGAATGTCTGCGATCGCATCCTCGTGCTCAACTTTGGCCGGCTGTTGGCAGATGGCACGCCGGAACAGGTCGCCAGCGATCCCCTTGTGATCGAAGCCTATCTGGGCCGATCCGTTGCAACGGCGCGCCGATGAGTTCGCCGCTCCTCGAAATCAGGCAATTGCGAGCCAGCTACGGCGAGGCCGAGGTGCTGCACGGGGTAGATCTCTCGGTGTCACAAGGCGAGTTCGTTTGCATCATCGGGGCAAACACGGCGGGCAAAAGCACGATTCTCCGCGCGATCTCGCGACTTGTTCCAAGGCTGAGCGGAATCATGCGCTTTGGCACGGCGGACCTTATGGCACTTGCGGCGCATGAAGTCCCGGCCCTCGGCATTGCCCATGTTCCCGAAGGACGTCAGGTCTTTCCGGAGATGACGGTCGAGGAGAATCTTTTGCTTGGCGCATTCTCCGCCCGCAGGGCCAGCGATCTGCCGGAGCGAATCGAAGAAGTGCTCAGTCTTTTTCCCCGCCTGCGTGACCGGTTCGCACAACTCGCGGGAACGCTATCGGGCGGCGAACAGCAAATGGTCGCGGTCGGCCGCGCCCTGATGTTGCGGCCGAAGCTGTTGCTGCTTGACGAACCCAGCCACGGTCTTGCGCCAAAAGTGGTCGAGGAAATGCACGCGACGTTCAAGACCATTCATGGCCGGGGCACCTCGATCCTGCTGGTCGAGCAGAATGTCGAACTCGCGCTCGAGGTCGCGACGCGGGGTTATGTTCTGGAGGCAGGCCGCGTGACGCTGGAGGGAACGGCGGCAGAGCTTCACGCCAACCCGGCGGTGGTGACGGCTTATTTGGGGTTATAGCAGAGAGGATATCTTGGTTCTTTCCCACAAGGTAAGCCGCAAAATATATGCCACTCTACGTTGCGGAATTCCAATTCCGGTATAATAATCGCTTTAATCCTGACATTTTCGGAGTGGCGATCGAAGGGTGCTGAAATAAGAGAGAGGCCCGTTAGCCAAAGGACCGTAATCTGAACGATCAACAAAGCGGCGACACCCCCAAGCCCGAAACAGATAACTCCAAAGAGAGTTGGGTTGTTTGGGGCGTTCGCAATTTTGAACGCAACCTTCAAGCGCGCAAAAGACGTAAGGATGCCGAGAGCGCCCAAGATCGCGCGGCCCGTCGAACCGCCACGGCTACGGTGTGGATCGCGCTCTTTACTGTCGTCGCTGTGGCCGTCGGCATTTCGCAAGCCATTATTTTCAATCGCCAGCTGAGTGCTATGCACAGCACCGACACCGCTATCCATAAGCAATTGGAGGTAATGGAAACCGACAAGCGCCCTTGGCTGAAGGTTGATGTCTCCATCACCAAACCGATCGTTTTCAACGAGTGGGGCGGCACCAAAGGAATCAACGTTCCTTTGACATTCAACCTGAAGAACTATGGACAGGTCCCCGCGATAAATGTTCGGGTTTATACGCTTATGTTGCAGTACCCCGGCATTTCTCGCCGGAAGGAATTGGATGGTTTTCAAAAAAACGCGTGTGACGAGGCGCGAACGCAGGCGGACGAAAATCCTATTGGTGGGTTCGCTATCTTCCCCAGTGAACCTGGTTCTGACGCGAGGACCATTGGCATAACCAATATCTATCAAACTGATGACCGCATCCTCTTTTCGGTCTTTGGTTGCGTCGATTACACCTACGGCGACAGTCGGCACGGCCAAACCGGATTTAGACTGCGCTTGGGACAAGATATTAATAAAAGGGAATTGGGACTCCCCTTCATCCAAGGGACCATCCAACCTTACGATGAGCCAATATCTTCCGAATTGCTTGCCAAGGGCTACCCCACCACTCCACCCAAGACGGGGTACATGCAGCCCGGCGACGTTTTCTTCCGCTCGGACGAAGATGGAAATTACGCAAAATAGAAAAATGATGGCAAGTACCGCGCCGGCCTGTCTCAGCCATTGTAGTCACTTCCCTCTACTTCTATCGCCAAAATAGGACACTGAGGGTTAAATACGGACAGTACCTGCTACCTGCCTTGAATGCGGAAGTCCTGCAAGATCATGGAGTTAGTTGGGTGTCGGGGAGAATCTGTTTGTCATGACATTGTCTGTCAAATTATGATATCCTCCATCTTAGGAGGGAACATGACCCAACGTACCAATCGGACGGAAAAGCTTGATCTTCGGCTGAGCCGGGCCGCAAAGAAGACCTTGCAGGCAGCCGCAATGGCCGAGCGCAAGTCGGTGAGTGAGTTCGTCCTCGACACCGCGCTTAGCCAGGCCGAAGAGCGATTGGCTGATCGCCGAGTCTTCACGCTCGATGCCAAAGGTTGGAATGCCTTTGTCGCTGCGCTCGATGCGCCGCCGCGCCGGCATGCTCGCCTTGAAAGACTGTTTCGCGAGCCTTCCGTATTCGATCCCAAAAGTGAGCCGTGACGCGCTCGCTTCATATCGAGAAATTGCATCGTACACATAATGTCGAGCAATTCACGTGCGGGCAAGCAGAGCTTGATCGCTTCCTCATACGCCACGCATGGCAGGCCCAACAGTCGAACTCATCGCAGACTTACGTTGCATTGAGCGGCGATGAGATCGTTGGTTTCTATACGATCGTTGCCGGTGAGGTTGTGCACGCGCAAGCTCCTGAGCGCGTCGTCAAAGGCATGTCCCGTCACCCAATTCCCCTGCTGATACTGGCGCGCCTTGCCGTCCACTCGAACGCGCAGGGCCGCGGCATTGGTGCGGGTCTCCTGCTTGATGCGCTTGGACGTACGCTCCAGGTTGCGGATGTGATCGGCGTACGTGCGCTCGCCGTTCACGCCAAGGACGATCGGGCCGTTGCGTTCTACCAGCACTTTGGCTTCACGCCGTCACCGGTCGATGCAAGGCACCTATTTATGATCATCAAGGACATTCGGCTTGCTGCGGGGCTGAAGCCATAACAGAGCCGCTCTGACACGGAGGACAATGGCAATAGCGCGTGCCCGTCCACCCGACGGGCAAATCAGCGAATGAGCGCAGCTTAAGACAAATCGCTTGTCCAGACCCCATTGGAGAAATATTTCTGTTTTTCCGAAATGCAAATCAGATGTATGTCTCGCGCCGTCCCGTCCTGAAAGAGGGGCGTTGCGCAACGTCATCAACGCGGGGCGGGATGCGGTGGACGCGGCGATGTTGCGAGACGAGCGACGTTTGCAGCGGACGGCGAAGTCGTGTGGTCCTGACGCCCCGACGCTGGCGTCAAGTTTGCGAAGTATTTCGCAGGCGAGGGTGGCAAGAAAGCCCGGTCACCCGGGAGAGCGCGATATAAGCTGTAAAACCATTGCGCGGGGAATGCCGGGTGTTTCCGGTGTGACCGTGGTGACTATGCTCGTATGCTCATTTTATTTTGCATGCGAGGCTGCGGGCGCATCGAGCGCCCGGCATTCCCTGCGCCCTCTCATCGGGGCGGATGTTTTCGGCATAACCCGGGCGCGATTTGCGTCGCGAGATCGCGGGTGTGTATCTTGAATTGTCGTGGCTGTTTGACATTCGAATCTGTTGCAACTCATTGCGTACGAATGCGCCACATTTTCAGCTGTCATCACCCGCGAAAGCGGGTGATCCAGTATTCCAGAGACGCCGGCGATTGCTTGAGAGGCCGCAGCGTACTGGATACCCGCTTTCGCGGGGTATGACCGCCGTTTGTTGAGGAGCGATTGCGGCCAACTCGTTCGCGCAATGGCGACATCAATGCGAGTCGTCTATATCCCCAGATACGCCGCCTGAACCTGCTTGTTGTTGGCGAGTTCCTCGCTGGTGCCGTGCATGATCACGTTGCCGCTTTCCAGCACATAGGCGCGCTTGACCAGTGACAGCGCGCGGCTGACGTTTTGCTCCACCAGCAAGATCGCCGTGCCCATCTGGTGGATTTCGCCGATCTTCTCGAAGGTCACATCCGTCATGACGGGGGCAAGGCCGAGCGAAGGCTCGTCGAGCATCAGGAGCCGCGGTTTGAGCATCAGGCCGCGGCCCACCGCCAGCATCTGCTGCTCGCCGCCGCTCATGGTGCCGGCGAATTGCTTCCTGCGTTCGGCCAGCCTTGGAAAGATGCTGTAGACCAGCTCCAGCGTGCGGGCGCGTTCGGCCTTGGCCTTCGGCACATAGGCGCCGATCTCGAGATTTTCGTTGACCGTCATTTCCGGAAACACCTGACGTCCCTCCGGCACGTGGGCGATGCCCAGTTCCGGAATCCGGTGCGGTGGAAACGATGCGAGATTGGTGCCGGCAAATGTGATCGTGCCGGAAGAGAGTTTTACGAGGCCCGAAATCGCGCGCAATGTCGTGCTCTTGCCGGCGCCGTTGGCGCCCAGCAAGCCGTCGGCTTCGCCTTCGCCGATCTCGATACTGACGTTTGAGATGGCAGGCACCGAGCCGTAACTGGCGCTCACTTGTTCCAGCTTGAGCACTAGAGCTCCGATTCCGAAGTTCGCAAATTATCGCGGCGACCTCTGATGCGAACTTCGGAATCAAAGGAGCTCTAGTAAAATTAACGTTTCTAGTGCGGTGAATTTGAAGTTCCTATGACGAGATTGCAGCGACACTGATAGGAACTTCAAATTCACCGCACTAGGTCTCTCCCGCCGCCGGTGGGTGTACGTAGGAGCCGAGATAGGCGCGGATGACTTCCGGATTTTCCACGATCTCCTTGGGCGTGCCTTCCGCGATCTTCTGGCCGTGATCGAGCACCACAATGTGGCGGGCCACCGCCATGATGGCGCGCATCACATGCTCGACGATGACAATGGTCAGCCCGCGTTGGGACAGCCTGCCGACAAGTGCGACCGCCTGATCGATCTCGGCCGGGTTGAGTCCGGCCATGACTTCATCGAGCAACAGAAGCTTGGGCTCGGTCGCGAGCGCGCGCGCCATCTCCAGCCGGCGCTGATCGATGGTGGTCAAGTCTTTGGCGGCGGTCTGCTCCTTGGCCGAAAGACCAACGAACTCGATCGCCTCGCGTGCCTTTTCGCGCGCGACAGCCGTGTTCTTGTTGCGCAGGAACGCACCGGTCATGACGTTGTTCAACACCGTCATGGCGCCGAATGGTTTTGCCACCTGGAAGGTGCGGGCGAGACCGTGCGCGCAGACGTCGTGAGGTTTCAGGCCGACGATCTCGCGCCCATAAGCCATGACCGAGCCAGCGTCCGGCCGTTGAAACCCGGTGATGAGATTGAAGCTCGTAGTCTTGCCGGCGCCGTTCGGTCCAATCAAGGCGACGGTTTCGTTTTCCTTCACCGCAAAGCTGACGTCCTGGACGGCGCGCAGTCCACCGAACCGCTTGCTGAGGCCGCGAATGACGAGCGCATCTGCCATGGCGTGCCCCTACGCCTGCGCCGGTTTGCGGCCGACTGAGCGATGCCAGGCGTCGTTGATCATGCCCATCAATCCGGTCGGCCGCCAAAGGATCACCGCCATCAGGATCAGGCTGTACACGGTCAGTTGCACGCCGCCGATTGAGCTTCCGAGCCAGCTCTGCAACAGCGTTGACGTCGTCTCCAGCAGGATCGTGCCGATCACCGGGCCCCATAGCGTCCCGATCCCGCCGACGATCGATACCAGCGCGGCTTCGATCGAGATGCTGAAGGAAAACGCCGTCGCCGGATCGATGAAGTAGATGTATTGGGTGTAAAACGTGCCGGCCAGTGCGGTAAGAAACGAACTGATCAGGTAGATGTCGCGTTTCATTTTTGGCGCGTTGACGCCGATCGCTTCGGCCGCGTCTTCATCCTCGCCGATGGCGACGAGATAATATCCCATCCAGGAGCGCTCGATCAAAAAGGTGATGACGAGGCCGGCGGCGAGCAACCCAAGCACGACATAGTAGTAGGCGGCCTTGGTCTCGAATTGCATCATCAAGGGAGCCGCGCCGAGGTTAGGGATGGTCGTGCCCTCGGCGCCCCAGGCCAGATCGCGAAACTTCAGGAAGATCAGCATCAGCGCCTGGGCGGTCGCGATGGTGGCGATGGTGAAATAGGGGCCGCGCAGGCGGAAGCAAAGCCAGCCGATCGGCAGGCTTGCCAGCATCGCGACAACGCCGCCGGCGATCATGCCGATCCAGGGCGAGATGTTGAAATCGATCTGCAGGATTGTCGAGGTGTAGGCGCCCAATCCGAAATAGGCGGCGTGTCCAAGCGAAAGCTGCTTGGCGTAGCCGCCCATCAAATTCCAGGCGACGCCGATGAAAGAGAACAGCAGGATCCGGATGAAGATGTCGACCGCAAAAGAACTCTTTACCACCAGCGGCAACGCGATCAGGACCGCGATTCCGATCGCCAGAAGGATGATGCTGCGCGTGCTCGGGCCGTGCGCCATCATCGGGCCCTTCCTCCGCCAAGACCGGTCGGCTTGAAGGCGAGCGTCAGAAGCAGCATGGCGAACACCACGATCAATCCGGAATCGGCGCCGACATATTGAATGCCGAGCGACTCGGCGACGCCCATCATCAGGCTGGCGATCAGGGCGCCCATCACATTGCCCAGTGTTCCCAGCACCACCGCGACAAAGGCCATCAGCACGAACACCTGTCCGACAAACGGGTAGGCGGAATAAAACGGCATCAACAGCGAACCGGCGGCGCCCGCAAGCGCAAGCGCAATTCCCAGCGCCACGCAGAAAACCCGATTGGGGTTGATGCCCATCAGCATCGCCACGTCGCGGTTCTGTGCCGCAGCGCGCATCGCCTTGCCGAGATCGGTGGTATGCAGAAACACCCAGAGCGCGCCGCTCAGTCCCATGGCGACGACGAAGGCGATGAGTTTCGCCACCGGGATATAAAGCCCGCCGATATGCAGCGCTTCGTCGGAATAGGATGTGTGGACGGTGCGGTAGTTCGCCGTGAACAGCATCAGCGCCAGGTTCAACAGCAACAACGAAAGCGCGAACGTCAGGAATATCTGCGGCATGTCGTTGGGTCCCAGCACCCTTCGGATCAGAAAATGCTGGATCAGGACGCCGGCCGCGAACAGCACCGGCATCGACACGACAAGCGAGAGGAGGGGATCGATGCCGAACTGGTTGGCAAGAAAAAAGCTGATGTACATCCCGATCATCACGAATTCGCCCTGGGCGAAGTTGACGATCTTGACCACGCCGAAGATCAGCGTGACGCCGATGCTGACGAGCGCGTAAATTCCGCCGATGAGCAGGCCGTTGATGACGGCCTGGGCCACAGTCTCCCACATCTGGCTTGACCGGCTCTAGGTTTTCAGAAGCGGTTTGCGGGCGTCTTCCTTCGGGAAGACGCTGGCGAGGTCGCCCTCTTGCCACTGCACGCCGACAGGGTGTCCATAGATGTTCTTGCCGTCGGGCCCGAACTTGACCTTTCCGCCCGGGCACATTGCGGCATATCCCGACGAGACGTCGAGCGATGCAATGGCTTCGCGCACTTTTTGCGGATCGGTAGAGGCCGCCCGTTCGAGCGCATCCGCGATCATGAAGGTTTGCGCGACAAGGCCACCGGCATATTCAAAGAGGAATTCGCCGGTGCGCTTCTTGTATTCGAGATTCACCTTCTCGGCGTTGGCGTCCATGTCGTGGTTCCAATGCGCCACGCCTTGCAGGCCTTCGGCCAGCTTTCCGACATTTTTATAGAAGTCGGGAATGACAAAGCCGCCGGATCCGCCGTTGATCGCGATATTGAGGCCGACCTGCTTGACCGTTCGCACGATCAGAATGAGGTCGTTGAGATAGGAGACCGAGAACAGCGCGTTCGCACCCGACGATTTGACTTTGTTGATCAACGGGCTCGCATCGGTGAACCCTGCCGAATAGGGCTCAAACAGCACGATCTCGACGCCTTCGGCGGCTGCCTGTTCGCGCAGACCATTCGAGGTCGAGGTCCCAAAGGCCGTGTTCTCGAATATCACCGCGACCTTCGGCTTATCGCTGACCAGACGCGACATACGCAACTGTGCCTGGGCAAATTGTGAGGCGCGAGCGAAAGGCGTGAAGGTATAGGTGCGGCCCTTGTTGAGTTGGTCGGAGCTTGAGCCGGTCAGAAGCGGAACCTTGGCGCGTTCGGCGACTTCACTTGCGATCAGCGTCAGCGCGCTGGCGAAGCAGCCGTGGATGGCGGACAATTTGTTGCCGGTGATGAGGCGGTCGGTTTCCGTGCGCGTCACCGTGGTGTCGCTCTGCACGTCGGAAATGACCAGATTGAGCTTGGCGCCGCCAAGCGACTTGATGCCGCCGGCATCATTGACCATTTCGGCCGCGAGCTTGGCGGCAGCGACGCAACCGACGCCGATCTGCGCCATGCTTCCCGTGGTAGGGTAGAGCGCGCCGATATTGACCGGATCGGCGGCCCAGCCGCGCAGCGGCACGGCGCCGAATGCGGTGCTTGCGAGAATGCCACCCGTCTTGATGAGAAAGTCGCGGCGGCCCTGCCGCATCGACGGTGCTTGATTTGGACTGGCTCTATTGCTGGCGGAATCCTTGCGAGCTTTCTTCATGCCATTTCCCCCTTGAGCGGCCACCCTACAGGCTGGTCCGCCGATTTCTTGGTTTCAGCGTATTTTTTGAGATGGTAACCGCATTCAATATTGTTTACAATACGGTTGTCAATTTTACCGTCGAATTGGATACCGTTGCCGCCTTATTGTGCTGTTCGCTCGTCCGAGGCAGCCGGGGTTTGTCGTCGAAATCAGGAAGATGATGGTCGGAAAACCAGTCAAACGCGCGACCGTCCGAACGCCGAAATCCCGTCGGATTCCGGTATCGCGACCGCGTGAACCTGCCGCAGTCATCATCGCAAAGCGCATCGAGGAGGACATAGTCCTGGGGCGGCGTCAACCGCGCGAGCGCCTGGTCGAACAGGATCTCTGCGACTTGTTCCAGACGCATCGCGGGGACGTGCGGCTTGCTCTCTTTGAACTCGAGAAGAAGGGCTTGGTGGGGCGTATTCCGAATCGTGGCGCTTTGGTTCGCGGCTTAACTCCGCGGGAGGTAAGGGAAATCTACGCGGTTCGTGAAGAGCTGGAGGTGATGGCGGTCCGGATCATCCCATTGCCGGTTGGCGCGCAAGATATCGAGCGGCTGGAGGAATTGCAGCGCCAACACACCGCGGCCATCGCCGCGGGAGACTTGCTGACGGTGTTTTACAGTAACCTCAGCTTTCACCAGGTACTGTTTGGTCTCTGCGGCAATGCCTGCCTGATCGAAACCATCGATCTGCTCGCGCAGAAGGTCTACGGAATTCGCTCCTATGCGAACGCATTCCCCGCCTCCCTTGACCGCGCCCGCCGCGACCATTTGGATATGATCAAGGCGCTTCGTGGTTCGCGCCGCGAGGAGCTTGTGGCGCTGACCCGGCGCCACCTGCAACCTTCGCCTGAAGCCTACATCAAGGATTATGAACGGCGCTTCGGCAAGGCCGATCTACCGCTCGCGCAGTAGATCGGGAGATGCCTCATTCGGCACTGCTTACCAGCTTGATGCGTGGCGCGGCGGCCTCCGTCAGGCTGCGATAGGCGGCGAGATAGTCCAATGCCATCCGTCGCGCGGTGAATCGGGCCTCGAACCGTTTTCGGACTGAACCGCGATTGAGTTGCGACAGGCGACCGACCGCAAAAACCGCGCTGGTTTCGTCCTCCACGACAAAGCCCGTCAAGCCTTCGTCGACAATCTCCGGAACCGAGCCGCGATTATAGGCGATGACCGGCGTGCCGCAGGCCATGGCTTCGATCATGACAAGGCCGAACGGCTCCGGCCAGTCGATGGGAGCGAGCAGTCCGATCGCGCCACTGAGGAAATCCGACTTTTCGTGATCGCCGATCTCGCCGATGTACTCGATCAGTGGGTGATCGATCAGTGGACGGATGGTTTCGTGGTAATAATCCTGATCGGCTCGATCGACCTTCGCGGCGATCTTGAGCGGAATGCCGCAGCGGATGGCGATCTTGATGGCGCGGTCCACGCCTTTTTCAGGTGCGATCCGGCCGAGCACGGCGAGATAGCCAGGACTAATCGGCCGCGGCGTCAGCAGGTTTTCCGGCAGGCCGTGGTGGATGGTGCGAATCCAATTGGCCTGCGGCACCGGACGCCGCTGGGCATTCGAGATCGAAATCACTGGAACAGATGAGAAGGTGGTGAATACCGGCTGGTGCTCGGGCAGATCGAGCCGGCCGTGCAGGGTGGTGAGAAATGGGGTCGGCTGGCGGAAGAACAGCGAGAACGGATAGTAGTCGAGGTGAAAATGCAGGAAGTCGAACTCTTCGTCGTCGCATTTCTGCCGCACGCGTTCCAGCATGACCATGTGCAGAGCATTTGGATCGCGGACCGATCCGTCGAGGCGCAGGGCCTTCGGCCATGTCGCGTCAAGTTTCGCTGAAGTCCGAGAATCGCCGCTGGCGAACAGTGTGACGTCATTTCCTAACGCTACCAGTTCCTCGGTCAGCCAGTGTACGACCCGCTCAGTTCCGCCATAAAGCTTGGGGGGAACAGCCTCCGTCAGCGGAGCAACCTGCGCGATGCGCATCTATCCGTCTCCTGTTGTTGTCTTGGATGTGAAAGCCCCGTCTTCCGGTCCGCGCCGAAGAGGGGAACGTTTTCGCAGGTGCGAAGTTCCCCAGAGGCGCGCTCATCTTCCACCAGGATGGTCTTGCTCATGACATCCGGCCCCCATCAGGTTGTTTGGCGCTGTCAACGTTGCGCAATCGTTGCGCAGCGCTGACAGCGCGACGGGAACCTCAGAGCGGTCTTCGGCATTCGATCAGGCGGGCATATCCGGGCAGGACTTTCGCTTTTCAACAGGTTTGGAACCACATGGATTCTCTCTCAGGATACGCCAATCGTCCGTTTCCCTTCGTGCTGCGCTATCTCCGTCAGCGGCTTGCATCGCATGTCGTCATTTTCGCGTCGGTCGTTGCCGCCGTTGCCTGTTCGGTGGGCACCCAATATGGCGTTAAGTATCTGGTCGACGGCTTGTCGGGCGGGCCGACCCGCGCTGGCGGCGTATGGCTGGCATTTGTTTTTCTCATGTCACTGATCGCCGCGGATAACTTCCTGTGGCGCATAGCAAGCTGGACGGCGAGCTTCACCTTCGTGGGCGTCACCGGCGATCTGCGTCGCGACATTTTCCGCCACCTGACTGGCCATGCACCGAGCTATTTCTCGGACCGGTTGCCGGGAATGCTGACGAGCCGCATTTCCGCCACATCTAATGCCGTCTTCACCGTAGAGAACATGTTTGTCTGGAACGTGCTGCCGCCGTGCATCGCGACCGTTGCGGCGATCGCCTTGATCGGGACCGTCAGTCCGCTGATGGCGGGGGGACTGATTCTTGTCGCTGCAGCGATGGTGGTTGCGATGTTTCATCTCGCCGCAGCCGGCAAGCCCTTGCACGACGACTTCGCGAACAAGGCCGCAGCCGTGGACGGCGAGATGGTCGACGTTATCAACAACATGCCGCTGGTCCGGGCGTTTTGCGGCCTCAGCTTCGAGCACGACCGTTTTGACGCCACCGTCAACCGCGAACTGACGGCGCGGGGACGCAGCCTACGTTATCTCGAGAAGCTTCGGATCACGCACGCCGCGATCACCGTCGTGCTGACGATCGCGTTGCTCGCCTGGGCCATTGTGCTTTGGCAGCGCGGCGCGGCTACCACTGGCGACGTCGTGCTGGTCTGCACGCTGGGACTTTCCATTTTGAGCGCTACACGCGATCTCGCTGTGGCGTTGGTCGATGTCACCCAGCATGTTGCCCGGCTAACGGAAGCGATCGCCACGCTGCTGCTTCCGCACGAACTGCGCGACCACCCGGAGGCCGAGCCTCTGATCAAGAGCGGCGCGGCGATCGCCTTCAACAATATCTCGTTTCGTTATCCGGGCGGACTTGGCGTGTTCGACAAATTCAGCCTTCGCATCCAGCCGGGCCAGCGGGTCGGTCTGGTCGGTCAGTCGGGTGGCGGAAAATCCAGTCTGTTTGTTTTGTTGCAGCGGTTCTATGACGTCGAGCAGGGCGGCATTACGATCGACGGTCAGGATATTGCCCGCGTCACGCAACAGAGCCTGCGCGAGGCGATTTCCGTGGTGCCGCAGGACATCTCGCTATTCCATCGATCGATCCGGGAAAATATCCGATACGGGCGACCCAATGCGACCGACGACGAGGTGCTGCGCGCGGCGATCGCGGCGCGCTGCGATTTCGTCGAGACCTCGCCCGAAGGGCTCGAAACCATGGTCGGGGATCGCGGTGTCAAATTTTCGGGTGGCCAGCGGCAGCGTATCGCCATCGCGCGTGCGTTCCTGAAGGACGCGCCGATCCTGCTGCTGGATGAAGCCACCGCCGCGCTCGACAGTGAATCCGAGGAAGCGATACGCGAGGCGCTCGGCCGCTTGATGCGCGGGCGAACGGTCATTGCCATTGCCCATCGTCTTGCGACACTGCGCAATTTCGATCGGGTAGTGATGCTAAGATCTGGTAAGATTATCGAAGACGGCCCGCCAGATCGCCTGATGCAGGGGCAGGGTCCCTACCGTGAACTGGTAACGCAGGAAATGAGCCGCCTTGCGCAGCATGCGGCGTGATTGCGGGCAGTGGCGTTGAGGCGTTCACCGCAACGCTGGGGGAACCGATTTACATGTCAGCCGAAGCCGTAACGCAAATCACACCGCTCCGGGCCATCGAATCGGCTACGGAATCGCCGTTCTATATTCCGATGACCGGCCCCGCGGCGCGGCCGCGGCGTTCGCTCAAGCATGACGACACGTTCATCGTACTGGACAGCCATGGCGACATCGGCGCTTCCGCTGGCGGACCGGACGGCCTTTTCAATGCGGACACCCGTTACCTGGCGCGGCTCGAACTCGTGCTGGACGAAGTCCAGCCGCTTCTGCTGGGTTCGAATCTGCGTGACGACAATTCCTCATTGACGATAGATCTCACCAATCCCGACGTCTATCGCAATGGCCGGATCGTGCTGCCGAAGGACATGCTGCACATCGTTCGCACGATCTTCCTGTGGCGCGGAACGGCCTATCAGCGCATTAGCGTGCAAAATCACAGCGAAAATCCGGCAAGCTTCGATCTGACGCTGTTGTTCGATAACGACTTCGCCGATCTATTTGAGGTGCGAGGCGAGCGCCGCCCGCGCCGCGGCATAGCCTCCAGCAAATTGCTCGGCCCCTCCGACGTCTTGCTGGAATATATCGGGCTCGACGGCAAATCTCGCAGCACGGCGCTTCAGTTCGATCCGCGTCCGACGCGGCTGACGGCAGGCGTGGCGACCTATCATCTCGAGCTGGCGCCACAACAACAGCGCGCGCTGTTTGTTGTTGCATTCTGCAACAAGCCAGCCGCGCCAGAGCCGGTCCCGTTCTTTCGCGGCTTGCTCGCGCATCGCCGCGAGATGCGCCAATTGACCAGCGGCGCTACGAGCATCGAAACCTCAAACAATATCTTCAACGAGGTGTTGTGCCAGTCGATGGCTGACCTCAACATGCTGATGACCGATACGCCGCAGGGGCGGTATCCCTACGCCGGCATTCCCTGGTATTCGACAACCTTCGGCCGCGACGGAATCATTACCGCGCTGCAGATGCTATGGATCGATCCGCGGGTCGCGCGCGGCGTGTTGAGGCGCCTCGCATTGTATCAGGCCAAAACCGTCGACCCGCTCGCCGACGCAGAACCGGGAAAGATTCTGCACGAAATGCGCGGCGGCGAGATGGCCGCGCTGCGCGAGGTCCCGTTTGCGCAATATTATGGCAGTGTCGATGCCACGCCACTGTTCGTGCTGTTGGCCGGTCTCTATGTCGAACGCACCGGAGATGATGAGACGTTGGCCGAACTTTGGCCCGCGGTCGAATCAGCGTTGGACTGGATCGATGGGCCCGGCGATCCCGACGGGGATGGATTTGTCGAATATCGGCGCGCCTCGGAACAGGGCTTGGCCAATCAGGGCTGGAAGGATTCTTACGACGCGATATTTCACGCCGACGGGCGGCTGGCTGAAGGCTATATCGCGCTCGCCGAAGTCCAGGGCTACGTATTTGCGGGCAAGCAGCTGGCGGCGCGTTGCGCGACGCGCATGGGGCTGCCGGAGAGGGCGCGCCAGCTTGAGATGGAGGCGCAACGGCTCGCCGACCACTTCGAGGAGGCGTTCTGGTGTGATGAACTCGGCACCTATGCGCTTGCGCTCGACGGTGCCAAAGAGCCGTGCAGGGTGCGTACCTCGAACGCCGGGCAATTGCTGTTCACTGGAATCCCGCGGACAGAACGCGCGCGCATGGTTGCGGCTGACCTGATGCGGCCGCATTTCTTCACGGGCTGGGGTATTCGCACCGTGGCACGTGGCGAAGCGCGCTATAATCCGATGTCCTATCACGATGGTTCGATCTGGCCGCACGACAATGCGCTGATCGCGCTCGGGCTTGCGCGCTATGGGCTCAAACATTCGGTCGAACATGTGTTCAAGGCTCTGTTCGACGCCGCGACTTACATGGATTTGCGCCGCCTTCCGGAGTTGTTCTGTGGCTTTCGGCGCGAGAAGGGACGCGGACCGACGCTGTACCCGGTGGCCTGTGCGCCGCAAGCCTGGGCGAGCGCGACGCCGTTCACCTTGCTGGAGGCGGCGCTCGGGCTCGAATTCGACGCGCGACGCGGCGAAATTCGCCTGCGCAACCCACGCCTGCCGGCGTTCCTTAACGAAGTGATCCTTCGCGAGCTGAAGCTTGGTCCCGCAAGTGTCGATCTTCGCGTTCGTCGGCACGGCGACGATGTGTCGCTCGAGGTGTTGGGCACCCGCGGCCGGATCCAGGTTTCCATTGTGCTCGCGCATTAAGACCGCCGCCTTGCGGCCGCGGCGCCGCATACCGGTGCAAGCAACGAAAGAGGTGACGCGCCTTAGACCAGCGACGGCCCGTCGATCGAGGAGACGATATGCGCGCTAGAATCCTGTTCGCGATCCTTGCCGCCGGCGTCGCGGCTACGCTGTCGGCGTTTTCATGGGCACAAAACGACGCAACCGCGCCGCAACCGTCTCAACAGCAGGATACTGCTCCGCCCGGCGCGCCAAAGGAGCCAGCGCCACCGCCTTCGGTCACCATTATCGGCGCCAGAGATGCGCATGGCGTACTTGGACGTGACGTCCGCAGTCCGACCGACGAAGACATGGGGCGCATCGTCGATGTGATCGTCGATCGCGCCGGTTTGGTGCGCGCGGCGGTGATCGATTTCGGCGGCTTTCTCGGCGTCGGCAGCCGAAAAATAGTGGTCGACTGGAACGCGCTGCATTTTGGACGCATCGCCAACAAGGGCGACAGCATCACGCTCGAACTGACCAAGGCACAAGTCACGGCCGCACCGGAGTACAAGGAGGATACGCCGATCGTGGTGCTCGGCGCTTCGGGCAGCCTGCAGCCGCTGCAATTTGGTCCCTAGCGAAGGCGGAGAATTATCCTGTTCGCCCGTTCTTCCCAACACAAGATTGACCGGCCCGACGGTGATCGCCGCGGGGAGACGAGCCGTGACGATCGAAGATCACCATTCGCATCGGAACCAGTGACGGTTGAGGCAGTCCCCACTCCATCGCGCCAGAGCTTGCGCGGGCTTGACTGGTTCATCTTCTTTCTGGCGGATGTGCAAACCGGCTTTGGTCCCTTCGTTGCGGTGTACCTGACGACGCAGAAATGGACGCAGGTGGAAATTGGCTTTGTGCTGTCCATCGGTGGCGTGGTCGGGTTGATCGGCCAGATGCCGGGCGGCGCCATCGTCGACGCAGCCCGATCCGAACGGCTGGTCGCGGGTCTTGCCATCGCGACCATCGGCATCAGCGCACTTGCGTATGCGGCGTGGCCGATCTTCCCGGTGGTGGCGGTGGCCGCGACGCTGCATGCGGCTGCGAGCTGCGTGCTCGGCCCGGCGATTGCCGCGATCAGTCTCGGTCTGGTCGGGCCGCTTGCGATCGGCGAACGATTCGGACGCAATGCCCGCTTTGCGTCACTGGGAAATGGCGTGGCCGCTGCGTTGATGGGTACGTGTGGCTATCTGCTGTCGAGCCGCTCGGTGTTTCTCGTCACATTCATTCTGGCAATTCCGACCTTGCTCGCATTGGCGCGGATCCGCGAGCAGGAGGTGAATGCGGCGTGGTGCCACGGTTCCGTGCCGCGCGAGGCGCCGGGTGCCATGTCAACCAGCATCCTTGCCCTGGTGCGCCAGCGAGCGCTCTTGATCTTCGCCGGGAGCATATTGCTGCTTCAACTCGCCAACGGGGCGATGCTTCCGTTGATGGCAGGCGTCGTGACGACCCGGTCAAGCCAATGGGCGCCGGTATTGATCGCCGCTTGCATCATCGTGCCGCAAGCCATCGTGGCGCTGATGTCTCCGTCGGTCGGACGCAAGGCCCAGCAATGGGGGAGGCGCCCGCTGCTGCTGATGGGCTTTGCCGCACTGGCGATTCGCGGCGTCATGTTCGCAACCGTTCACGATCCATACCTGCTAGTCGCGGTGCAAGTGTTCGACGGCATCACTGCGGCTGTATTCGGCGTGATGGTGCCTCTGATTGTCGCCGACGTTGCATTCGGAAGCGGTCACTTCAATCTTGCGCAGGGCATCGTCGGCACTGCAACCGGCATCGGTGCTTCGCTTAGTACTGTGCTCGCCGGTTATGTCAGCGACAAGTTCGGAAGCACCATTGCGTTTAGCGGTCTTGCAGGCGTTGCGGCGGTGGGCCTCGCTTTGGTCTGGCTGGCGATGCCGGAAACGCGCCGGAGCGCGAAATAAGAATCCGCGGACATCGGTGATGGCGCTCTCCTACGGCGACACCGTTTTCCGATAAAGCGCACCGTAACAGGCCGCCGAAATATCCCAGCTGAAGGATCGCGACATCGCGCTGCGGCGCATCGAGTCCAGGCGATCCTTCGCCAGGTAGGTCGAAAATGCGCGGCGGATGCCGCCGAGAAAGGACTCGGTCGATGGTTGTGAGAACAGAAATCCGGTTTCGCCGTCGGTGATGGTCTCCGCAAGCCCCCCGGTTTGATGGCCGATCGGGAGCGATCCGAATTTTTGGGCATACATCTGGCTCAGCCCGCAGGGCTCAAAGCGCGAGGGCATCAGCATAAAGTCGCTGCCGGCGAAAATCCGCCGGGCCTGGCCGTCATTAAACCCGATGATGACGCCGATTGCATCTGGCCGGCGGCGATGCGCATCGACCAACGCCCGCTCGAGATGCGGCTCACCGCTGCCGGTCACGATGATCTGTCCGCCGGCATCGATGATCTCGTCCGCGGCCGACAGCACGAGGTCGATGCCTTTTTGGTGAACCAGGCGGGCGACGAGGCCGAAGATCGGGCCGCGTGACAGCGCGAGACCGAATTGGTGGCGGACGTAATCGGAGTTCGCCCGCTTGCCTTCCCAGTCTCCGGCGCCGAACGGTTGCGCAAGTTGGGCACAGACACGCGGATCCCAGCTCTCGTCAATGCCGTTCAATATCCCGGTCAGTTGCTCGGCATCGGAGCGGCGGCGAAGGAGACCCTCGAGCCCGCAGCCGAGTTCGGGCGTCGTGATCTCCCTGGCGTAGGTCTCGCTAACGGTAGTCAGGTGGGAAGCGTAGACGATGCCGCCCTTGAGGAAGGATAATTTGTCGTAGAATTCGAGGCCGTCGATATGGAAGGAATTCTCGGGCGCGCCGATCCTGCGCAACGACTCTTTCGCGAACAGGCCCTGATAGGCCAGATTGTGGATGGTCAGAATGGTCGGGATGTTGACCGCGTTCCAGGCGAGGTAAGCCGGCACCAGCGCGGCCTGCCAGTCATTGGCGTGGACCAGGTCGGCTGCCCAATTCTTGTCCAACGTGCCTGCGGCGAGCTGGGCTGCCACGGATGCAAATCGGCCGAAGCGCACATCATTGTCGGGCCAGTCACGGCCGGCCGCATCGCCATACGGGTTGCCCGGTCGATCGTATAATTGCGGACACAGCACGACGTAGACAGGCAGGCCGTCCTTGGTCGATCCGAGCCCGAGTGAACAGGCCGGCATCTCTGCCAATGCCGGAGAATGGCCGACAATCTCGAGATGCGTGAATTGTTCGACGACCTCGCTGTAACCCGGTAGCAGGACCCTGACGTCACCCCAACGGCGAAGCGCCCGGGGGAGCGCCGCTGAAACGGCTGCCAGGCCGCCGACCCGGACGAAGTCATCCATTTCCGTCGTAACGAACAGAACCCTCAAGAAACACCTCAGGCGGCGCTCGAGCTAACTCAGGCTATGCAAGAACGGTTCCAGTTTTTTCTGCAGGTCAGATAGGGTCGACTGCGCGACGCTGCCAGTGTCCAGGCGCCGTCGCGCGGAGAATGCTTTTCGGGCGAAACGACCCGATCTAGGGTGACGCCATGGCCGAGAGTACCTAGGCCAAAGGGAGTTCTGCAATGACCATAATCGAAGGCGATGAGGGGAATGCGACAGGGAGCTTCCAGCGCCTTCGCGTACTCGATTTTTCGACCACGATCGCCGGCCCTCACTGCACGCGGATGCTTGCCGACATGGGCGCCGAGGTGATCAAGATCGAACAGGCTGAAGGGGAGACGATGAGAAACCGTCCGCCGGTTCGCGACGGCTTCAGCAGCCTGTTCGGCCAGCTTAACGCCGGCAAGAAGAGCCTTGTGCTCAATCTGAAATCGCCCAACGCGATCGAGGCGATCCGGCGGCTTGTGCCGGCTGCGGACATCATCGTTGAGAATTTCCGCCCCGGCGTCATGCGAAGATTGAAGCTCGACTACGCCTCGTTGCACGAACTCAATGCGAAGCTGATCTATTGTTCGATTTCCGGATACGGCCAGACCGGGCCATCGGCGGAATTGCCGGCCTACGCGCCGGTGATCCACGCCGCCTCGGGTTACGATATGGCCCACCTCGCGTACCAGCCTGGGCGAAACCGGCCGGACTATTGCGGTGTCTATCACGCCGACGTGCTCACCGGCGTTTACGCATTTGGCGCCATTTCGGCGGCGTTGTATCAGCGCCAGATCCATCAAAAGGGTCAGTGCATCGATGTGTCGATGCTCGAATCGATGCTCAGCTTGACGCCGAACGAAGTCCAGTGGTCGCAGTTCAATGTGAAACCGCCGAGCCGACCGATGTTCGGCCCGGTCGAGACCGCGGATGGTTTTGTGATGGTGACCATCGCCAGCGAAAAAACGTTCCAGTGCCTCATGAAGGCTTGCGGCCGTCCGGAATGGATCAACGATCCGCGCTTTGCGAAATATGCCGATCGCCGCGAACACTGGAAGGATCTGATGGAAGGCGTCGAGACCTGGTCGCGCACCATCACCACCGCGAAATGCCTTGCCGAACTCAACGAGCATGGCGTTCCCTGTTCTGCCTATCGCACGGTTGCCGAAGCGTTGTGCGATCCGCAGATCGCCCATCGCGGCGCGCTGGCCGAGGTGGAAGACGGCGGCGGCACATTCAAGGTTCTCAATCTGCCGTTCAAAATGTCCGGAACCACCATCGCCGCGGGCAAGCGCGCGGCGACCTTGGGTGAACATAGTGTCGCGCTGCTTCGTCAGAGCGGCCTTTCGGAGGATCAAATAGCCGACATGGTCGGAAAATCGCCGCTGACAGCGCGTTGCTGACCGAGCAGGAGCCCGAACGAACCGCCTGCGGCATTTTCCGTCCACGGCGCCCGTCTCCAGCCTTGCCGGGGCGTGCGTTTCCGGCCTATCTAAAAAGCCCAAATCATCGACGGGAGAGAAGCGATGAAAAGTTTTCAGGTCGCCGATTTCAATGCTCCTTTGAAGGAGGTGGATCAGCCGACGCCGCAGCCGTCGGGAACCCAGGTGCTGATCAAGGTGAAGGCGGCCGGCGTCTGCCACAGCGATCTGCATATCTGGGAAGGCGGCTACGATCTCGGCCATGGCCGCAAGCCGCTGTCGCTGAAGGATCGCGGCGTGTCGCTGCCACTCACGATGGGTCATGAGACGGTCGGCGAGATACTGGCGTTCGGACCGGATGCGAAGGCCGACACCGGCGGGTTGAAAATCGGCGACATCGCGCTGGCCTATCCCTGGCTCGGCTGCGGCAAGTGCGAGACGTGTCTTGGCGGCGACGAGAACATGTGCGTCGTCAAGCCCAGTGCGCTCGGCGTCTATTGCGACGGCGGCTATGCCGACCACATGATCGTGCGACATCCAAAGTATCTCCTCAACCTGAAGGGCCTCGATCCCATCACCGCCGCGCCTTACGCGTGCTCAGGCGTCACCACCTACAGCGCGTTGAAGAAAGTAGAATCCGCTTTCCACACGCCGATCGTCATTTTCGGTGCGGGCGGCCTTGGCCTGATGGCGCTGTCGTTGCTCAAAGCGATGGGCGGCAAGGGCGCCATCGTCGTTGATATCGACGCGCGCAAGCGTGAAGCCGCGGAGCAAGCCGGCGCGCTTGCCACCGTCGATGGCGGAGCCGCCGACGCGCTGGAGCAATTGGCCCGGAAAGCCGGTGGCCCGATCCGGGCCGTGATCGATCTGGTTGGCAACGCCAAGACCACGCAACTCGGTTTCGACTGCCTGACCAAGGGCGGCAAGCTTGTCATTGTCGGCCTGTTCGGCGGTGGCGCGCCGTGGGCGTTGCCCCTGATTCCGATCAAGGCCGTGACCATCCAAGGCAGCTATGTCGGCAATCTCCGCGAGACCCAGGAACTGCTCGATCTCGTCCGCACCAAGAAGGTCGCGCCCATTCCAGTCACGCCGATGCCGCTTTCCAAGGCCAACGATGCGCTCGTCGATCTGCAAAAGGGCAGGCTGGTCGGCCGCGCGGTGCTGACGCCGTAAGAGTCCGTCATTCCGGGGCGATGCGCAGCATCGAACCCGGAATCTCGAGATTCCGGGTCTGGTGCTTACGCACCATCCCGGAATGACCATTCTCAACCCACACCACCCAGGAAATTCCATGTCCGTAAATAACGCCCTCCACATTGCCGTGCTTGCCGGCGACGGTATCGGTCCCGAAGTCATGGTGCCGGCGCTTGAAGTCTTGCGCAAGATCGAGGCGACCACGGATCTGAAGTTTCGCTTCACCGAGGCACCGGCCGGCGCCAATCATTATCGCGAGACCGGCAAGTCGATGCCGGACTCCACCGTGCGCCTCTGCGAAGAAGCCGACGCGATCCTGCTCGGCGCCTGCGGCCTGCCGTCGGTGCGTTACCCCGACAACACCGAGATCATGCCGCAGGTCGAGCTCCGCTTCCATTTTGACCTCTACGCCGGCGTGCGTCCGGCGCGCCTCATTCCGGGCGTGCCGAGCCCGATCGTCGGCGCCGATGCGCGCGGCATCGATCTCGTCGTGATCCGGGAATCCACCGAAGGGCTGTTTGCCTCGATGGGGAAAGGCGTCGTCACCCATGACGATGCGCGCGAAACGCTCGTGATCACCCGAAAAACCTCGGAACGGCTGTTTGAGTTTTCCTTCAGGCTTGCCGAACGCCGCAAGGCGCGCGGCCGGCCGGGCGCCTTGACCTGCGTCGACAAAGCCAATGTGTTCAAAGCCTTCGCGTTCTTTCGCGAGATGTTCGATGAGGCCGCTAAACGTCATCCGGAGGTGAAAGCCGACCGCCTATATGTCGACGCCTGCTCCGCGATGCTGGTCAAGCGTCCGTGGGACTTCGACGTCATGGTGATGGAGAACATGTTCGGCGATATCCTCTCCGACATGACCGCCGGCCTGATCGGCGGCATGGGCATGGCGCCTTCGGCCGACATCGGCGACCGCCATGCGGTGTTCCAGCCTTGCCACGGCACCGCGCCCGACATCATGGGGCAGGGCAAGGCCAACCCGACCGGCATGATCCTCTCGGCGGCGATGATGCTCGACTGGCTCGCCGACAAGCATGGCCTCGAAGCCGCCACTGAGGCCGCCGAGCGCATCGAGCGCGCCGTCGACAAGGTCTATGCGGATGGTATCCGGCCGATGGAATTCGGCGGCCGCAACGGCACCGCGGATATCGGCAGGGCGGTATTGGCGGCGATGTAGCGGTAGCGCGCTTTTAATGACAAGGGGCACATCTTACGCCAGATAAAGGCCGTCATGCCCCGCGAAGGCGGGGCATCCAGTACTCCGCGGCCTTTCGATTCATCACAAGGGCCTCT
>Ga0137407_10000296_pt1 | contig 35052 bp, 32 predicted proteins | sample CZOMad2_2_16fung_FD_108410 | JGI IMG/M metagenome (GOLD analysis project Ga0137407, IMG submission 108410) | Vadose zone soil fungal communities from Angelo Coast Range Reserve, California, USA - CZOMad2_2_16fungal (Illumina Assembly) | ecosystem: Environmental > Terrestrial > Soil > Vadose... | reverse complement strand
TGCGCGCGGACAAACCGCACAAGGTCTTCGAGCCGCACGAGCTTGCCGAATGGACGAGCCAGCTTTGCGACGCGCTCGATTACGCCCATAACCACGCTCGCATCATTCATCGCGACCTGAAACCGGCGAACCTGATGGTGAACCAGCGCGGCGATCTCAAGATCTCGGATTTCGGAATCTCGCGCAGCCTGAGCGATTCGGTAAGCATGCTCACGATGGAACAAGGCCGGAGCGGCACCCTGGTTTTCATGAGCCCGCAACAGCTCGACGGCGAACGCGGCACGCCGGCGGATGACATCTATTCGTTTGGCGCGACGATGTACGAGCTGATCACGAGCAAGCCGCCGTTTTCGTCCGGCAACATCGACCGTCAGATCCGGGAAAAAATTCCGCCCACGATGGCGCAACGCCGCAAGGACCTCGAAGTCGAGGGCGAGATGATCGACGATGTCTGGGAGAAAGTGATCGCGAGCTGTCTCGCGAAGAATCCGGACCGGCGTCCGCAATCGTTTGTCGAGATCGCGCAACAGTTAGGAATTGATTCACCGAAAACCGTCCGCGCCGCGCGTGCGATCCAACCGCCGACAACCACAACAGCGGCAACCGTCCCACCGCCAGTGCCGGCCACCGCGACTTCAACGACATTGCCGCCCTTGCCAAAGCCGGCCGGTCTTAGCCCGGCGAAACTCGCGCTCATCCTTGGAGGCGCAGCAGCGCTGATCCTGTTTGTCCTGGGCGCGATCGGCGTCTGGTATTTTGCGTTTCGCAAGCCAGCGGCGCCCAAGACTGTTGTCACAACTCAAAAATCGGTGGAGGCGCCAACAACGGCGAAGACGAGCGGAATGGCCGACAAAGCGAAAGACATCTTCCAGGTCAAGCCGGAGCCGAAGAAGCAAACCCGTTCCGAGCCATCGGTGGCGCCGAAAGAAGTTCCGCCGAGCGCGCCAGCTCAACCAGTCGTGCCGGTCAACGATTTCACCGGAGGTTAACTATGAAGCAGATCAAGTCTTCGCTGCCAGTTATTCTGTTCCTTGCGCTGGCAATCACTTCCCATGCGCAGATCGATACGATCGTCCGCGCCTTTGTCGATCAGGCGGCCCGGAATCAGCAGCGCCAGCCACAACAGCAGCCGCGCCGGCAGCAACAGCCGAAACAACAATCCAATGTCCAGCATCAGTCGAAGAAACTTTTCGACGGCACCTGGGTCGCGACGCAGGCGAAGACTAACCCGGACAGTCAGCAAACGATCAATCGAAGTTTCACGCTGATTATCAAGGACGGGAAAGCGACCAGGACGTTGGACGCAGTGAATGTCTCGACGCCGGAGAAGCCGTTCTATACTTCTATTTACGAGTTACAGCGCCGTTGGACCTACAACTCGATCGCATGCACCGAGCAGGGAGCGAGCATCACGATCCAATGGACCCCGGGCCAATTATCCGACTGGTCGCCCAAGACCGTGCCGGACGCGGTCGTCCAAGGCTTTGGTTCACCAATGGCTGAGACCGCGGTTTACAAAGTAAATGGCGATCAGCTCACGCGGATCAACGACCCGAATGGATTAATCTACCAGCGGGCGAAGTAGGTTCTGGAGCGGCGGTCTATGACCGCCGACGACGATCGATAGTATTCCGAGTTCGGCGGTCATAGACCGTCGCTACAACTTGAAGAACTCGAACCTTCCTTCGAATCCTTTCAGCTCATGGCTTCCGGCAGGCTGCGATGGCATCGCGTCGCCTAGCTTCGTCTGCGCGGCCGCGCTAGCGAGCAAGTGAATACCTAACGAGCCCGCCAGCTTCTCCATTCGGAAGACAAAGATCACTTCTTTGCCGATGAGACTTTCCTCGCCCATCGAGCGCAATCCACCGCTGGAAACCAGACCATAGTGCAAGACCAGCCTGAACCGAGGCTCGACTTTCTGGAGTTGCTTCAGCTTCGTTAGGCCGGCAGTGATGTTCTCGACGACCTTCTTGTCATCGTGCCAGTAGGCAAGAAAACCGTCACCGAGATACTTGTCGATCTCGCCATGATGTTCTTCGACGATCGTCTTGCACGAAGCGACCCACGAGCCAACGAGCAGCGCTAGCTTATCGCTCACCATGCTGCGGCTAAGCGGCGTGAAATTCTCAATGTCGGCAACCAACAACCAGACCGGGATGTTGGCCGTTTCACGAATGGTTTGCTGCGCGATCGTCGTCCGCAGCTCGCTCGTGATCTCTTCCGGCTGTCGAAAGGTGAACGGCGCGTCGCCCACCGTGATCTGGTCCATGTCGCACAGCCGCACCGGTTGATGGACGCGGCGCTTGTTCAAGAACGTTCCGTTGCTGCTTCCCAGATCGATCAGCCAGAATTCGCCGACGTTCTGCAAGTTGATGATGCAATGCCGCCGCGAAGTCTTGGGCGATTCGAGCGCGACCGTACTTTTCGGCGAGCGGCCTATCGAGCAATTTCCCTGCAATGGAATCTTCTCCCGCCCTGGCGATTCCAGCCACGCTCCCGCTTCGGGCAAATCCATGGAGGCGTTCTAATCGAACCGCCGGAAAAGAAAAAGCCGTTGTTTCTTGGCAATGATGGCGCGCCCTCGGACAATGAACCTCCGATGCAATGGGTGTTGACACTTCTCCTGGTCAGCACGGTAGCAACTCACGCGGAAACTCCGGCCGACGCGATCCGCGCGATGGTTGAGGCGGAACGAAATTTTTTTCAGACGGGCCAGGAGAAAGGAACGCGAGCGGCCTTTCTCGAGTTCCTCGCGCCGGATGCAATTGTGTTCCGGCCCGGACCACTGAATGGCCAGGAAGTTTGGAGCAAACGTCAGGAGACCGGTCTCGACCTCGTCTGGGAACCGACTTTCGCCGCGATCTCGCGAAGCGGTGATTTCGGTTACGATACCGGGCCATCCAAGTGGCGCGCGAACAAGCTCGAGAAAACGTTCACCGGCTTCGGACATTTCGTTTCGATCTGGAAAAAGCAGAAGGACGGTTCCTGGAAAGTCGCGCTCGATTGCGGGATTGAAGACATCGGTTCGGACGTGAAACCACCGTTGCAACTCGTAACGCCGAAGGGTGCCGCGAAAGGAACATCGCAGTCGCTGGAAGAAGCGCAGAAAGCGTTTATCGCGACGGCAAAGCTCGATTTCACGAAAGCGTTTCGCCAGTTCGGGAGTAACGAGGTTCGACTTTATCGCAACGGCTCCTTTCCAACGATCGGGAAGAAGGATGGGCCTGAACTTCTCGGCCCGGAGCTAGCTGGCGTGACTCTGGAAATCATGAACGGCGAAATGAGCAATGCGGGCGACCTCGCTTATTGCTACGGAAAATATTTCGATGGGCGCACCGCCGGTGGATATTTTCTCCAAGTCTGGCAGACCGATGCGACCGGCACGTGGAAGCTCGTCCTCGAGTGGCAGCAGCCGCGTCCCATACCCAGGTAGCAGGAAAATTTCTGAATCCGTTTCGCGCGTGACCCGCATCTCATTCGGGACATCGCGAACATGCAGACACTTTTCCAGGATCTTCGTTACGGCGCGCGCCAATTGCTGAAACGTCCGGGGTTTACTTTGCTCGCGATCGTTTCGATGGCGCTCGGCATCGGAGCGAACACCGCCATCTTCAGTCTCGTCGATACCGTCGCCTTCCGTCCCCTGCCCGTCCGCAATCCTTCGGAACTCTACGAGCTTTACGGCACGCTTCACAATGGCGCCGATTACACCCTGCAGTCGTACCCCAACTATAAGGATCTCCGCGACCGCAATCAGGTCTTCTCCGGTCTCATCGCATTTCGCATCACTGTCGCCGGGCTCAGTCACAATGGGAACAACGAGCGCATCTGGGGAACGCTCGCTTCCGCCAACTACTTTGACGTCCTTGGCGTTCCGCCACTGCTCGGTCGCGGATTCTTGCCGGAGGAAGACATCACACCGAAGTCGCACCCCGTCGTCGTCCTGAGTTACGGTTGCTGGCAAAAACGTTTTGGCTCGGATCCCGCCATTGTTGGCCGGACGGTTCTGTTGAATAACGTGCCCTTCACGGTCATCGGGGTAGCGCGGAAGGGTTTTATCGGCACCGACGTCGCCTACGCGGCAGAATTCTGGGTCCCCATGATGATGGGTCCCGTCGTCGAACCCGGGAGCAACTGGCTCGAGCGTCGCAGCGACGACAACAGTTTTGTCGTCGGGCGCTTAAAACCCGGAATCACCAAAGCCCAGGCCGAAGCCTCGCTCCGCGCCCTGGCTGTCGAAATGGGGAAGGAATTTCCGAAAGAAAATGCGGGGCGCGGTATCGAGTTGATTCCACCCGGTCTGTTTATTCCCGATATCCGGAATGGTGTGTTCGCGTTTACAGCCGTTCTCGGAGCGGTCGGTTTCCTCGTCCTTCTCCTGGCCTGTGTGAACCTGGCCAACCTGCTCCTCGCGCGCGCTACGGAACGGCGCAAGGAAATCGCCATCCGTCTTGCCGTCGGCGCGAGCCGGCGCCGCCTCATCCGGCAATTGATGACGGAGAGCGTCATGCTTTCGCTGGCCGGTGGAATTTTGGGTGTCCTGGTCGCAGCGATGATTAATCGGATCGTGCAACGTGTCGATTATCCGATCGACATCGCGCTGTTCTTCGATCTGCGGATCGACTGGCGCGTGCTTTCCTTCACCCTTGGCCTTTCGATCCTGACCGGGATGTTATTCAGCCTCATTCCCGCCCTGCAATCGTCGAAACCAGCGCTGGTGCCGGCCTTGAAAGATGAATCTTCGATGGCTGGTTTTCGCCGCTCCCGCCTGCGGAATACGCTGGTCGTTGCCCAAATCACGCTCTCGCTCGTCCTCCTGATCAGCGCGGGACTTATCGTGCGCAGTCTGCAGGAGGCGCAACGAATGCGGCCCGGCTTCAACCCGGACAACGCCGTCGCTTTTTCCTTTGATGTCGGTCTCCAGGGCTACGATGAAACCAGAGGACGCGCCTTGCAAAAACAGGCGCTTGAACGCATCCGCGCTCTTCCCGGAATCGAAGCGGCAGCCCTGGTCGATAACATTCCGCTGAGCCTGAACTACAATTCCACGACCGTCTACCTCGAGGGGCAACCGCCCACTCCCGCCAGCCAGCTTCCGCTTGCCGTCCCCAGCTCGGTAAGCCCGGACTATTTTCGAGCGATGGGAATCGCGTTGCGAGGACGCGATTTCTCCGAACAGGAAGACAAGCTGGAAAACCGGGTCGCGATCGTGAACGAAACCTTCGCGAAGAAATTTTTTCCCGGTCAGGATGCGATAGGAAAGCGCTTCAATTTCAGTAGTGCCGAGAATCCGTTCTGGGAAATCATCGGGGTTTGCGGCGACGGAAAATACAACAGCCTCGGCGAAGAACCGAAGGCCGCGGTTTTCCGGCCGCAACTTCGCGATTACAACACCACAGTGTCACTGGTGGCGCGGACACGGGCGGACCCGAAAACGGTTTTGGGCGCGATGCAGCGCGAAATGCGCAATCTCGATCCGACGCTGCCGCTTTATGGGATCAAGACGCTGAAAGACCACATGAAGATTCCGCTTTTTCCGGCCAAGATCGCGGCGGGCGCGCTCGGCAGTTTCGGAGTGTTGGCGCTGGTCCTGGCGGCAGTCGGCATTTACGGAGTGATGTCGTATGTGGTCGCGGGCCGGACGCGCGAGATCGGCCTGCGAATGGCGCTCGGCGCGCGCAGCGGCAACGTGCGCGGACTGATCCTGCGGCAGGGAATGACGCTTGCCCTGATTGGCTCGATTATCGGGCTCGCGATCGCGTTTGGCGCGACGCGATTGCTAAAGAGCGTGCTTTACGGAGTGAATGCAATCGATCCGACGACGTTTGTTGGCGTGACCCTGTTGCTCGGCGCCGTCGCGCTTCTGGCGTGTTGGATTCCCGCGCTGCGGGCCAGCCGCGTCGATCCGATGGTGGCGCTAAGAGCGGAGTAGTCCCATCGCGCGCGAAAGGGAGTCGCGAGTTCTTCCGAAAACTTCAAGCACCAAGCTCCAAGCACCAGAGAAATTCCAAACTCCAAACAGTTCCACTCGACGCGCGCTTTGGAGCTTGTTTGTTTGGAGCTTCTCTGGAGCTTGGTGCTTGGAATTTGGAGCTTGAGTCGGCGCCGCTTTCGTTATCACTTCTTCTCCACCGGCCTGGTAATCAACTCCCCATGCCAATCCGGATTTGCGATCCCAGCGCGATACGCGTCGAGTGCTTCGACCGAAGAATTCACCCGGAGATTGCTGTAGCTCTGGTCGGGATTTTGCCAGCGCTCGTGCCAGTAAACGGCCGCTTTCACGCGCGGATAACGCGTCCGAAACATTTCCAATCCTTGTCTTACCCATGCGGGTTTGAGCATGCCATGCACATCAGCCGAGAATGGAAAATCGCCCGTGGCCCATTCCGCGATCATGACCGGCTTGTCCGGATCGAGTCCGCACAATTCCTTGTACGGCCAGTCGACCAGCGACGGAATGTCCGGATTCGGTTCGTCTTTGAATTGCTGGCCGTAAACGCTCATCCCCAGCCAGTCGACGTAATCGGAGCCCGGATAATAGGCGGGCGCGAAATTCCAGGTATCAATCGGATAGGAATAATTGTTGGTGTGAAACATCCATTTCACGTTGGACGCGCCGCGCGCGCGAACGCGATCCACAACGTGGCGGTACGCTTTCTTAAAGTGCTCCGGTCCTTCCCATTCGTCGGCCTTGTCGTCGATCCATTCATCGGCGCCGTAATACCAGCCCGACCACGGAAACCAATCGCCGTTCATCTCGACACCGAAGACCACGATCATTGGTTTGCCGAATTCCCGCGCGGAATCGCCCCACTTGTCGATGTAAGCGTCCCATTTGCCGGCGATGATTTCGTTCAGGCCGAATTTATCCGGCCCGCGGTTCTGGGTGTAAGGCCGATCCCACGGCGACCAGAAAACCAGCGGGAGCGATCCGTGGCTCCAGATCACGTTCAGGTTCCGCGTCGGAAAACTTTGCTCACCCCAATAACTCGAGGAAGCAATGATCGCCTGGTGTTTCCCCACCATGTTTTCAAATTCCTCGATCATTTCGATGTTCACTTCATCTTCGGCGTCGCCGAAATCCATGAATGCGCCGGTGTAAGCGCCGCGCTCGGGAAGGAGGAGTTCGACCGGGCTATTTGGATCAGGTCGATTTGTTGCGGGAGATTTCCGGCACGAGCTGAGCGCGAGCAAAAAGCAAATGACGAATGACGAATGACGAATGACGAATGAAGCCCGAATGCACGAATGACAAAGCGACGACCGCGAAGATTTCTTCGTCATTCGGACTTCGTCATTCCTTCGTCATTCGTCATTCGTGCTTCGTCATTTCCCCGTTCGTCATTCCTCAGGCCCGAACGGGCACTGAGGCGGTGCGCTCGAGTTTTCCCCAGCCCACCAACGCGCCTTTCACCGCGCGCAGGATCGCTTTCCAGATCACGTAACTGAGCATCGGCCGGTAAATCAATCGCATTGGCAGGATCCGCCAGGCGACGAGGATCGATTCGTGTTCGATGATGCAGGCGAGCGTGGCCAGCAACACATCCATGCTCAGGAAGACAATGACGAAGGGCAGGAGCGCGCTCCACGCGCCGAATGGCAGCGACGCGAGCAAGAACAAATCCACCATCGGCGTGATGGCGACGAGGATGATTTGGAAAAACCAAACGCTCGGCAGACTGAACCAGCCGAGGGCGCGGTAGTTCCAGTTGAAAATCATGTCGCGATGTTTCCACAAACATTGCAGCGTGCCGTAGGCCCAGCGGAAACGCTGCCGCGCAAGCGTCTTCACCGTTTCCGGCGCCTCGGTCCACGCGATCGCTTCCGGCACGTAAACCATCCGATGACCGCGCTTGTGCAGCGCGAGCGTGAGATCGGTATCTTCGGCCAGCGTTTCCAAACTGAGGCCGCCGGCATCGTCGATCGCGGCTTTGCGGATCGCGCTGATCGCGCCGGGAACAACGGTCATGCAATTCCAGCGGGTGTAAGCGCGCCGGTCGAGATTGAAGCCGCAGGTGTATTCGAGCGCCTGGCAGCGACCAATGAACGTGCGCAGGTTCCCGACCTTCGCGTGACCGGAAACGCCGGCGATTGTCGCATCGGAAAATGGCTCGACGAGACGACGAAGGGTGTCGCGCTGACAATGCGTATCCGCGTCCAGAAATACCGCGACGCCGGAGCGCATCGCCGCGAGACCGCGTTGCAGGGCGCGCGCTTTGCCGCGATTCGGCTGGCGAAGAAGTCGCACGCGCGGATCCGAGCTGGCGATCTTTTCCACTTCCGCCGCGGTCCGATCGATCGAACCATCGTCGATCACGATAACTTCCAGTTCACCGGTGTAATCCGTCGTCAACAAACTGCGCAACGTTTCGGCGATCACCTTTTCTTCATTGTAGGCCGCCACGATCGCACTGATGGGCCCGGCAAAATCGCGCGACCAGGACCGCCGGAACCGCGCGGCCAGCAGGATCACGATCAACGTTCGGAGAACGACGAGCGCCGTGGCCACGATCATGAACGCCCAGAGAAATTCTTCCGCCGCGTGAAAGATGCGGAACCCCGCGACGGAAACGAAATGGGTCAGCGTATGCGGTTTCGTGTCGGTTGAAGGCATCAACGAATCGCGCGTCGTACCGAGCAAAGTGCTGAGCGACACGACCGTGTCGCCGCGCGTCTTGAGGTAGTCCAGAATTCGCGGGAGCGCTTCGACGGTTTGCTCGCGATCGCCTCCCGCGTCGTGGAGCAAAATAATGCTGCCGTCGCGCCGTTGCTGTTTCACTCGCTGAAGAATGATGTCCGCGCCGGGCCGCGCCCAATCCTGGGGATCGATGTTCTCGAGCACGACGAGGTAACCGAGCTCCTGCGCGAGTTCGAGCGGAGTCAGTTCCGTAATCTTCGACGGGCTTGTATCGGCGGCGTACGGCGGACGGAAGAGTGTGGTCGAGCGGCCGGTGATGGTCTCGAGCAGCAACTGAGTTGCGTTCAGTTCCACGCGAACATGCTCCGGCCAGCAAAGCGCGAGGTTCGGATGATAATAGGTGTGGTTCCCGATCTCGTGGCCTTCGTCCACGATCCGCCTAACGAGTGCTGGATATTTCTCGGCGTTTGCGCCAACGAGGAAGAACGCCGCCTTTACGTCATAGGCTTTCAGGATGTCGAGAATTTGCGGCGTCCATTTGGGGTCGGGCCCGTCGTCAAAGGTGAGCGCGACCTGGTGCGGTCCGCCGGCGCCCTGATGGTAGAGGGTCGGGAATTGCGGGAACTTTGAATAAGTCGCGGTCAGGTAACCATCGTTGTCGACCGCCACGGTTCGTTGACCGTCCGAGGTCGATTCATCGACGGAAACGATTTCGCCTTCGCCGACGTCCGCGATCGTGTCCGTGCCCTTCAACACTTCCAGCGCCGACCGCGTTCCCATATCCATTTTGAAATCGTTCGGAATTCCGAGCGCGTCCCAGATCGCGACGTCTTCCGTTCCCAGGCGATAAACGGCGAAACCGCCCGCCTTCGCTTCGCGGGCGTGTTTGAGTTGATTCAGGAACGTAACCACGTCGAGGAACCAGACCGAGTGATCCTTATCGGCGTCCTCGTAATAAAAATACGGATTGTAATGCGGCGCTTCGACGGTCGCCTTCCCGACTTCGGCGTAGCTAGCGCGGCTCATGGCCTCGGGAAAACTGATCAGCTCGGCCTTTTGCCCACCGTTCGTCCAATCATAGCCGTAACTGCCGAGCGCGATGATCCATTGATTCGATTCCGCGCCGTCCATGAGCACGTTGAGCCAGCCTTCGAACCAGCGCTTCGAGCCGAGCGGTCCCGCGGGATCGATGTCGGAAGTTTCATCGAACAACATCGCGACGAAGCGATCGACGTTGTCCGACAATTCATCGAAGTCGATGTAATCGAGGTCCTGCCCGGGTTGGACGCAGAGCCAGAGCTGTTTGTCGTCGTAATGCAACGCATCCGTGAACCGGTCGAGAAATGCGGTGATGTCTTTCTTGTAAGCCGGATCGATCTGCTCCCAGTCCACAATGACGCCGGCCGCCTTCGCGTCGTTCAAGATCGCGAGCACTTTCTGGATGAAACGGTCCTGCCGATCCGTCGAGCTGTGGGCAAGATTCTCGACTGCTTCCGGCTGCCAGGTGTCGCCGACGAGATTCGTCAGCAGCGGCATGAGCGCGAAACCTTTTGTCGCCGCGAGCTTCAGCAGCCGGTTGTCCGCGTCGATTTCCAAATCTCCCGCGCCATTGGTCATCGCCATCCATTCCGGACAGACATGGGTGATCTGCGACGCGTGTTGTTCCAGCGACGTGTAACTGTAAGGATCGCCATTGGCGTAAAACGCGAGGTGCACTTCGTTCGGCGGCGATTTTTTTCGCGGATGGGCCGGCGGCGTTGGCGCGACCGGCGGCTTCGGTTTTTTCCCGGCCGTCCGCGCGGCCGCGAATTTTTCCCAAAGCGCGAGATTCGGCGGCGCCTGCCCGGCGGGGTTCACCGTCCCGAGCGCTTTCAGTTGGCCCTTCAACTGGCGCAACGAAAACGGCAGATTCAATTGCGGCGCCACGAAAAGCGTTTGGACGAAAAGAACCGTCCCGAGAAAAACGAGGATCCCGACAATCAACAAAACGAGGCGCAACCGCGGCCAGCGTTTGCCGGCCGGGTCGGAAAAGACAAACGGAGTGATCTCGGGTGAGGACTCTTCCATCGGCGGAAGCTTATTCTACATCATCCGGGCCAATTCTCGCGCGCGTTCCTGCAAGAGCTCCGCCGTGCGGGCGATCGATTGTTCCGGAGTGATCGGCGGGCGGGCCAGGACGAGAACGTCGTCGAACAGAGCGCGCACCGCGCGCGTGTCGGTAGCACTGCCGGCAATCGCAAACACGCGCTTGCCAGCTCCCCGCGCCATCCGCGCGACGCCGGCCGGCGCTTTGCCTTCGAGACTTTGCTCGTCCAATCGGCCTTCACCCGTGATCACGATGTCGGCTCTCGCTATCGCCTCTCGTAGCCCGATGAATTCAGCAACAACGTCGAATCCCGACTTGATTGTCGCGCCGCAAAAACTCATCAGGCCGAAGCCGAGTCCACCCGCGGCACCCGCGCCCGGCGTGTCGCGAAAATCGCAACCGAGATCGCGCGTGACGATATCGGCCATTTGCCTTAATCCGCTCTCGAGCATTTCGACTTGCTCTACTGTGCCACTTTTCTGCGGACCGAACGTGTGCGTCGCTCCGCGCGGACCAAGCAGCGGATTTCGCACATCGACCGCGGCGGTAATCGTTCCTGAAAATCGTTGCGTCGGAATTCGAATCCGCGCCGCATTCACCAATTCTGCGGGCGATTCGACTTCATGCTCGTTCGCAAAAAACTGAAACCCGAGCGCTCGCGCCATTCCGAAGCCGCCGTCATTTGTCGCGCTGCCTCCCAGGCCGATCAGGATTTCCTGGGCGTCACGCCGAATCGCATCCTTGATCATCTCGCCGACGCCGAAGGTATCCGCGCGCAACAGGTCACGTTCTTTCGGCGCGATCCGCCACATTCCAGCTGCCGCGCTCATTTCCATCACCGCGGTCGCTCGATCGCTGAGCCAGACATAACTCGCCTCGATCTCCCGCCCGAGCGCATCATGCGCAGCGCAGCCGATCGTTTCCCCTCCGAGCGCCTGGCGAATCACGCCTGCCGTCCCCTCGCCTCCATCGGCCACCGGCATGGTTTCGATAACCGCGCCCGGCAAAACCTCGTGCAGCCCGCTGGCGATGTTGTCCCCGACCTGACGCGCATCGAGCGAGCCTTTGAACTTGTCTGGCGCAATGAGAATTCTCATTGCAGATTTCAGATTGCAGACTTCAGATTGGAATTCATGGCCACAATCTGCAGTCTTCAATCTGCAATCTTCAATTATCTTTCTTCGCCGCGTACTCGAGCGCCTTCTTGATGTCGAACTGCTTCACCTTCTCCACCAGGCCGGGATCGTTCGCGGCTTCGAGGACGCGGCGGTTTTGCAGAAGATCGAGAATGCGCCCCTGCCGGATCAGATCGGCGATTTCCGGATCGTTTCGCAACGCGACAATTTTCGGATGCTCACTTAATTCGACAGCGCCCGGGAAAGAAAGGAAGCGGCGCGCGCTTTCCGGATTCGCGCAAACTGTTCCAGCATCTTTCAGTGTTTGATAAACGGCCGGCGGCGTTACATCGGTCTGTTTGACCACGTCACCAAGTTTGCCCAGCTCGACTGAATTCTTCAGCCGCGCCAGAAAAGCGGTCAGCGAATCGGCATCGAAGTTCTCCAGGGAGATCGTTTTTCCGTCACGCGACGCCGGAGCGGGTTTGTTCTCCACGGCACGCGGATGCGCCTGGACCTGCGCGTCGGCAATCGAACCCACCGACCTGATACCGACGAGAATCAGCCAAATGAAAAATAAACCGAAGACGATCCCGGTGAGCGCGCCGCTGAAACCGTAAACGAGCCTGACGGCGCCAGACGGATGTTGAGCGGTTCGTTTGAAAAGGAGCGAGCCGAGGCTGGCAATGACGCCATAAACCACGATGGCGAGGAGTGCGCCGCCGATCATCGACACGATGAAATCCGGCCATTTCAAAACCGGGCGCAGCAAAGGCAGCATGAGCCTGCCGCCGAAATACGCGGCGGCGTAAGCAGCGATCACCGCTGCGCCGCGCATCAACTGGCGGGGAAGACCGAGCCGATAACCGCGAACAATTTCGAAAAGAAGCAGGACGATCGCGAAGGAGACGAAGATGGTCTGCCAAAGCGTCGAGCCGGCGGCCGTCGAGTTCATTTCACGCCGACGCGATCGCTCGTTGCCTCAGCGCGTGATCGCAGAGCACCAGCGCGGCCATGGCTTCTACAATCGGGACCGCGCGCGGCAACACACACGGATCGTGGCGGCCACGCGCAGCCAGTGTCGTTTCCTCGCCGGCAGCGGTGACGGTTCTTTGCTCGCGCGCGATCGTCGAAGTGGGTTTGAAGGCGACACGAAACAAAATGTCTTCGCCGTTGCTGATTCCGCCTTGCACTCCACCGGAATGGTTCGTCGTCGTGTGGACTGCACCGGCGCGCATTTCAAACGCATCGTTGTGCTCGGATCCGCGCATCCGTGTTCCGGCGAAACCGGATCCGATCTCGAAGCCTTTCGATGCCGGCAAACTCAGCATCGCCTTCGCGAGATCCGCTTCCAGCTTGTCGAAAACCGGTTCGCCCAGCCCGGCTGGAGTCCGACGCGCGACGCAAGTGATCGTGCCACCTAACGAGTCGCCATCCGCGCGTGCTTTCTCGATCGCTGCGACCATCTTCTCGGCCGCAACCGGATCGGGACAGCGAACCGCATTCGCTTCCACCTGCTCCAAGGTCACGCCATCAGGATCAATCGTCGCGCTCACATCATATACGTGATTCACGTATGTCAGCAGTTCGAAGCCCGGGAATAAATCCGCCAGGATTTTGCGCGCGACGGCACCGGCGGCGACGCGGCCGATGGTCTCCCGCGCGGAAGCGCGGCCGCCGCCCTGCCAATTGCGAATGCCGTACTTCGCTTCGTAGGTGAAATCGGCGTGGGACGGCCGGTAGGTCGATTTCATTTCCGCGTACGCGTCCGGGCGGGCATCCTTGTTCATCACGATGATGGAAATTGGCGTGCCGAGAGTTTGGCCCTCGAAGACGCCGGACAAAATCCGGCAGTGATCGGCTTCATCGCGCGTCGTCGTGATCGCGCTCTGGCCGGGCCGGCGCCGATCGAGCTCGCGCTGGATGTCGTCTTCGCTCAGCGGAATTCGCGGCGGGCATCCATCGATCACAACCCCGACGCCTCCGCCATGGGATTCGCCCCAGGTCGTGATACGAAAGAGTTGGCCAAAGCTGTTGCCCATTTACGCAATGTTAAACGGCCGAGCGAAATTTCACAATGCGCGGCCGGTTCGGCGTTCGCCCCAGACAAAACTGTCATGTTGAGCGAAGCGAAGGATGACAAATTGAATGGCGCCGCACGATTGCGGATGGGCGCCAGCTAAATCGCCGCGAACGCGGTCTTCAGATCGTCGATCAGATCGTCGACCTTCTCGACGCCGACAGACAGTCTCACCAGCGAATCGGTGATGCCGAGCGACTGCCGCATCTCTGGCGGAATCGACCCGTGAGTCATGATCGCGGGATGATTGATGAGGCTTTCCACGCCGCCGAGACTTTCGGCGAGCGAGAACAAATGAGTGTTCTCGAGGAAGCGCCTTGTGCCGGCGAGATCGGTCTTTAAAACGATCGTGACCATTCCGCCAAAAGCGCGCATTTGTTTTTTCGCGAGCTCGTGTTGCGGATGTTGTTCGAGGCCCGGGTAATAAATTTTCTCGACCTTCGGCTCTTTCTCGAGCCAGCGCGCGATCTCAAACGCGTTCTCGCAATGCCGCTCCATCCGCAACGCCAGCGTTTTCAATCCGCGCAATGCCAGAAAGCTATCGAACGGGCCGGCGATCGCGCCGACCGCGTTCTGTAAAAACGCGATCTGATCGCCGAGCTCCTTGTTTTCGCCGACGACAATTACGCCGCCGACCATGTCGGAATGCCCGTTAAGATATTTCGTCGCCGAATGAATCACCATGTCGAAGCCGAATTCGATCGGCCGCTGCATCCATGGACTGGCAAAAGTGTTGTCGGAAACGCTGATCGCTTTGTGGGCCCGCGCGATTTTGGCCACGGCCTCGAGATCGATCAGTTTCAAGAGCGGATTACTCGGCGTTTCCACCCAGACCATTTGCGTGTTCGGCCGCATGGCCGCCTCGATCTTTGACGCGTCCGACATATCGATGAACGTGAAATCGAGATTCGCGGAACGGCGGCGAACGCGTTCAAAAAGCCGGAAGGTGCCGCCGTAGAGATCGTCGCTGACGAGAACGTGCGAGCCGCTGTCGAGTCCGTCGAGCGCGGTCGCCATTGCCGCCAAACCTGAAGCGAAGGCCCAGCCGCGCGTGCCGCCTTCAAGATTCGCGACGCAACGCTCGTAGGCGCTGCGGGTCGGATTGATCGAGCGCGAATAATCGTAGCCTTTATGTTTGCCCGGACTTTCCTGGACGTAGGTGGATGTCTGGTAAATCGGCATCATGATTGCGCCGGTCGTCGGATCGGGTGATTGGCCCGCATGGATCACGCGCGTGGCGATGTCGTGTTGCTTTTTCATGAAGGTATTTGCCGGCTCTTCTGTAGCCGCGGCCCTGTGGGCCGCGTGAGATTGGTGAAGTAACAATTTCGACGGCGAATCCCGGCGTCGCCCACAGGGTGACGGCCACAGAAGATGTTATGTGTCGCGCTCATGACGGCATCTGGCGGCGGAGATAGGAAAGCAGATCGCTCCGCGTGATCAGGCCGAAAAATTTGTCGCCGTCCATCATGATCGCGACGCGGCCGCGCTCGAAAACTTCGAGCAAGTCTTTCATCTTCGCGGCAGGCGAGAGCGTTTCCAGGTTATCGGTCATGGCGGTATGAACAGCATGATTAAACCGCTCCGGATCCTGATGGACTTTCACGAGCACGTCGGATTCGTCGAGGAGACCGACTACCTTGCCGCTCTCGTTAACGACGGGCACCTGAGAGATTTCGGCTGACCGCATTCGTTTCACAGCGGTGAGCAACGTATCGTTAGGCACAACCGTCACGACTTCGCCCGCTTCGTAGCGATGGCTGATGAGATCGCTCAAGTCGCCCTGGGCCGGACGGCTGACGAAGCCCTGCTCGGCCATCCAAAAATCGTTGTACATCTTCGACAGATATTTGTTTCCGTCATCGGCAACGAAGGTGACAACGCGCTTCTTTTCGGTCTGGGCGCGACAGTAGCGAAGCGCGCCGGCGAGCAGTGTGCCGCTCGAAGAACCCGCGAGAATTCCTTCCTTGCGCAAAAGCTCACGCGCTGTCGCAAAACTCTCGGCGTCGTCGATCGTGTAAGCTTGAGCGACCCGCGATAGATCGGCGATCTCCGGAACGAAATCTTCGCCAATGCCTTCAACGGCCCAGCTTCCCGCCGTCCCGACGTTTCCGGTCTTCACGTACTCCACGAGGATCGAACCGGCCGGATCGGCCAGGACCATTTCCAAGTTCGGCTGGACCCGGCTGAAAAAACGCGAGAGGCCCGTGATGGTCCCGCCAGAGCCGACGGCGCAAACGACCGCGTCGAGATGATGACCCATCGCTTCCCAGATCTCGGGACCGGTAGTTTTTTCGTGAGTGCGCGGATTTGCGGGATTGCCGAACTGGTTCACGTAAAACGCGCCCGGAATTTCCGAGGCCAGCCGTGCCGCCATGTCCTGATAATATTCGGGGTGCCCTCGCGTAACGTCCGATCGCGTGAGCCGCACTTCGGCGCCGAGCGCGCGGACATGCGCGATTTTCTCATGCGACATCTTGTCGGGAATCACCAGGATCGTGCGATAGCCCTTCGCGCCGCCAATGAGCGCGAGGCCCAGCCCGGTGTTGCCGGCCGTCGCTTCCACGATAGTCCCGCCCGGCTGCAATTTTCCATCGCGCTCGGCCGCCTCAATCATGGAGAGCGCGATGCGGTCCTTGATCGAGCCGCTCGGGTTATAGTTCTCGAGCTTGAGGAAGAGCTGGCAGAGTCCCGTGTCCATCCGGGTGATCTCGACGAGCGGTGTGTCGCCAATCAGCGAGAGGATCGACGGCGGTTTCTGCGCGGTGTGCGAAAGCATCATGGCAGCCCGGTCACCATTCCGATTTGCTGTCGGCGAAGAACTGCTGGAGAACGTCGAACCGCATTTCTCCGTAATTCATCGCGTAGCGAAGATCGCTGCCTTTGTAAATCCAGGTCGTGGGAATCCAGCTCAGCGGAAGATCGAGAAACCGCTTGATCTTGGCGTCGCCTTTTCGCGGACCGGGATCGGCGAGAATGGTCACGTTGGGTTGGGTGGCCAGCTCGTATTTCGTCAGCACCGCGCGGCCATCATCGCCGCCATTCCAGACCGAAACGAAATAGAATTTCACGTCCGGATTGTCTTTCACCGTCTTTAGCCAGCCGCCGCTCTTCAATTCGGACTGGCAATTACCACACCAGGGCGCCCAAAGATGCACTACGCTTATTCCCGGCGCCTTGATCCCCTCCGTCAGTTGTTGTTCCGCCGGTGAGGCGGCAAAAAGCGAGGCGGCACCAAGGAACAAAACGACAGCGACGGAAAGTTTTTTCATGTGGCGGGTCCGGCTTTGCGAGGGACGCTTTGGCGGACACCTAAATATGCGGAGAAATAGTTTGCGCTCAAGGCGCACGCTTGCCGATTGCCGATTCAGTGAGACCGCCGTTGCGACCCGCGGGCGAATCGAGCCGTTCCAAGACCACCCGTAGCGCTGACAAATCGACCGGCTTGGGAAAATACATGTCGAAGTGCGCGTCATTTTCGCGCCTCCGATCGGCCGCGGTGAAGTAGGCGCTAATGGCGATCGTTGCGATATGCGGGTGGCGTTTCCGCGCTTCGGCAATGAAATCGTAGCCGTTGCGATCCGGTAAACCGATATCGCTCAACACCACGTCCACGACATTCCTATCCATAAACTGCAACCCGGTGGCGACCGAAGCGCTCGTGCCGACGCGATGACCCCAGCTGCGAAGAATAGCGGCGAATGCCTGGCGCGTGTCGTAATGGTCTTCGACAAGCAGGATCGCGCTCATGAGATTGGGAAGCCCAATGACGGACAGCCTCGTTTTGTATCGAAATCCGAGGTGCTGGTGGTCGGGTCTTTCCCGATATTAGTGTCAGGATTTTCCTGATAACACGCGACCGATTGGGTTGGTGCGTATCTTTAAAGGAGATCATGAAAGAACCGGAAACGCAGCGATCCGAACAGATTACCGGCTCAGGACCGAGCGCAGAACATGCGCGTGCCGCCCTGATCGTGCGTCTCGATCAACTTTGTCGGAAACCGGTGAAGCCGCCGAAATCTTTGCAGCCGACTCCCGAGGCCGCAAAAAGCAAGATCAGACGTCTGCGGCGGAAACGTCGGCTGTTGAATCAACGAACCCGGACCAACCTTCCGTAAGCGGCCGGTTCAACTCCTCCAGATGCTCGCCTCGCTCATCCGAACGGTGAGATTTTTCGAAGGCGAGCAAGCATTACCCTGATAAAACCAATCGCTGGGAACTGCCGGACAACCTTCCGTCGGGCAATGCACAGAAAAGGTTCCACCAGGTTCTCGGGTCACTTCGATTTGCCGGCCGGTGATCGTCCGATCGCACAGGACGCAGACGCGTCGATCGTCGAGCGAATGCCATTTCCGGCGCAGATCGCTTGCCTGGAGGATCGCGAGCCTCTCTTCTGGCAGAATCGGTTTAATCATTTTCGAAGAGCGCCAGACTAGAGCGTATCGACCCTCGACTTAAATCGGCACCCGGTCTGACACCCACATAGGACAAACTCCTACAACGCATCGAAGTTTCGCGTTGAAAACATCGCGCGCTTCCTGCGGCGACGCGCATCGGAGTTTCCCCTACCAATAGCTAATGCCGTGGGCCGATAGCCGTTAGCGATGCCGCGTCCGAAGTTATCGGTGTCATGGCAGTATTCCCTGAAATCATCCCACAATTCGAGGGCGCGGACGGCGCCATCCTCTGCGACGAAATGTTAATGCACGAAATCACGCAGCGCCGGCAACAGGCGTTGAAGGAGCTTTATTCGCGCTATTCGCGTTCGCTCCGCGCGCTGATCGGCAGCGTCGTGCACGAGGAATCGGAAGCGGACGATGTTCTTCAGGAATCGTTCCTTCAGATTTGGCGGGAGGCGCATCATTATTCGCCGAAAGCCGGCAAGCCGCTCGGCTGGGTGATCACGATCGCGCGCCGGCGCGCGATCGATCGCGTGCGGCGGCGGGACAGTTATCGGCGAGCGAAACAGCGCTTCGAAGACGAAATCAAACCCCAGACGCAAACGCCACGCACCGGAGGAACTGAAGCGGAAGTTTTGCAAAGCGATCTTCGCCGTTTTCTCGGGCGACAAATGGAATCGTTGCCGCCCGTGCAACGCGAAGCCGTCGAACTGGCGTATTTTCGCGGGTTAAGTCAGCGTGAGATCGCGGCAACAACCCATACGCCGCTTGGCACTGTGAAGACGCGGCTGCAATTGGGTCTGCGCAAGCTGACGCAGTGCATGCGGCCTTTGCGGAGTAAGATTTAGCCGCAACTCACACCAGGTCGCACGCGTCGGCCGGCATCCAATGGGCGTCGCGACCTTCCCATTTCACGTTGCAGCCGATCGGGTTTGTCATCGCGGTCGTGATCGGTCTGCCACTGAGATGTTCGTCCAAGGCGCGCTCGAGATCGTGCGTCTTTGAGCGTTCGGCTTGCCTCGGATTATCGACGGCGCGGCCGGTGTAAATCAGTCGCCGGTCGCGATCGAAAACGTAAAAGTGCGGGGTCCGCAACGCTCCATAAGAGCGGGCAACCTCCTGACTTTCGTCGTGCAAATAAATCCATGGAAATTTTTCCTCACTCATCCGCTGGACCATGTGCGGAAAATCGTCCTCGGCGTAAGTGTTCCGGCTGTTTGAATTGATCGCGACAAAGCGGACTCCGCGCGGCGCAAACTTTTCGACTGTCTGCCGCGTCGATTCGTCCGAACCGGTGACATACGGGCAGTGGTTGCAGGTGAAGAAGATCACCAGCACCGGATCTTTTTCGAAATCGCCCAGCGTATAAGTTTTTCCATCCGTCGCCGGCAACCGGAAATCCGGCGCGCGTTCGCCGATCTGCAGGGTAAAGCTCATTCCATTTCTTAGCGGCGCGAAGAGCGAATGCAAACCGCGTCGCGCATGCTAGATTCCCGGCATGGATACGCCCAAGATCACTGCTTACCTCAAGACAAGCTGCGGCTGGAGCAATGGCGTCCGCGCCGTGCTCGCCAAATACAATCTTCCTTACACCGAAAAAGACATCATCCAGAACCCGGCGTTCCGCTGGGAAATGGAAACCAAGAGCGGCCAGCCGCTTTCGCCCTGCATCGAGATCAATGACAAGATGCTCGCCGACATCAGCGGCGACGAGGTCGAGCAGTATCTCGTCGAGAATAAGCTGGTCGAAGCGAACGCTGCCGACGCCGGCGTGCCGACCGACGCGCCCTGCGCGCACGAACAGCACGACAGTGCAGTTCAGATGCGGCTGTAGCGAGGTTGGAGCGTTGAACAGTTGAAGCGCGGCGCCTTTCTAACGCTGCAACGCTTTAACCTTTTAACGATTCAACAATGAAGCTTCTCGCCCGCGCGCCTGCTCGAAAAAAGAGCCGGACGCGCATCCGTATTCCCTGGAAGCTCACGCTTCTCGGGTTGCCCATCGTTCTCGTTTTCGGCGTCCTCCTTTTCTACGCGGTCTGGGCGCAGACTTTCGACCTGAAAAAGGTCGGCGCCATGCCGGAGCGAAACACGGTGTTCGATGTCGACGGCAAGATCTACAGCCGCCTTGCCGGCGCGAATCGGGTGAAAGTGGCGCTCAACGAAGTCTCGCCCTATTTCGTTGACGCACTGCTCGCGCGGGAAGACACGCGGTTCTTCGAGCATGGCGGGATCGACTGGCGTGGGATCGCGCGCGCGCTGGTGCGCGACATCATGAGCGGCTCGGCCAAGGAAGGCGCGAGCAGTATTACCCAGCAGCTCGCGCGCAATAGTCTCCCGCTCGGCGGCCGAACCTTGAGCCGAAAAGTTCTGGAAGCGATGGTAGCGCTGCGGGTCGAGAAGGACTTCACCAAGCAGCAAATCCTCGAGCTTTACGTGAACCGGATTTATTTCGGGGCCGGCTGTTACGGCGTGCAGACCGCGTCGCTCGCCTACTTCGGAAAGGACGCGGCGAAATTGAACCTGTCGGAGTCGGCGACCCTGGCCGGATTGATCCGGAGCCCGAATCGTTTTTCGCCACTGAGAAATCCGGAAGGCGCGGCGTTGCAACGCGACACGGTTCTGGATCGGCTCGTCGAGCTGAAAAAAATCAGCGCAGCCCAGGCGGAGGATGCGAAGCTCGTCAAAGTCGCGTCCCATCCGAAAAAAATGCCGCTCATCCAGGAGAACTACGCGATGGACGCGGTTCAGCGCGACCTGAACCTTCTGCTGACGCCCGAGCAGATCGATGACGGCGGGCTTTTAATTTACACGACGCTCGATCCGGCCGTGCAGAACGGCGCGACGCAGGCGATGGAAGCGCAGCTCGCGAAAATCGAGCATCAATCCGGTTTCAAACACCCGCTCAAGGCGAACTATCAGCCGCCGGTCGAGGGCGAAGATTCGTCGATGCCGTACCTCCAGGGCGCGCTGGTCGCGATTGATAACGAAAGCGGCGGAATTCGCGCGCTCGTCGGCGGCCGTGATTACGCGCAGAGCAAATTCAATCGCGCACTGGCGCCGGCGAATCGCCAGATCGGTTCTTCCTTCAAGCCGTTTGTTTACACGGTCGCGTTCGCGCACGGACTTCTCCCTGGCGCGGCCGTTAGCGACGGACCGATTCAGCCCGGCGAAATCCAGGGCGCGGGAAATTGGACGCCGGGAAATTCCGATGGGACCTACGGCGGCGTCCAGCCGGTCTCATACGGGCTGATCCATTCTCGCAACACAATGAGCGTGCGCGTCGGCGAGATCGCGGGGCTCGATAACGTTCAGAAAATTGCGATGACCCTCGGGCTCAGCCAAAACGTTCCCCACGGCCCGGCGATTTATATCGGCTCGTTCGAGACCGACCTCAAAGATCTCACCGCGGCGTACACCGCTTTTCCGAACGCCGGCGTTCGCAAGCAGGCGTACATCATCGAGCGGATCGACGACGCCGATCACAATCCGATTTATCGTGCGGCACACGTGAGTGTCCCGGCGATGGATCCGAGCGCGGCCTGGATGACATCGCAGCTTATGGAACAGGTGCTGGTGAGCGGAACCGCGGCCAGCGCGAAGTCGTTAGGTTTCAAACTTCCAGCGGCGGGGAAAACCGGAACGACGAACGATTACAAGGACGCGTGGTTTGTCGGTTACACGAATGCGATCACGTGCGGCGTTTGGGTCGGGTTCGATCAACCGCAAACAATCATGCCGCGCGGTTACGGTGCCGCGCTCGCCTTGCCGGTCTGGACGCAGGTCATGAATAAAGCAGCCCAGCGTTACCCGGCAAAGCCACTCGAGCCCACGATGCCGCTCGCGACTGCCGCGGTTTGTTCGATCTCGAATCATCTCGCGACCACGGGATGCAATGCCGCCGGCACTGCCTACGAGATCACGCTACCGGACGACAAAGTGCCAACGGTCGCCTGTGAAATTCACGGCGGGACCCAGACGCAATTCGCCCAGAAATTGCAGGACCTCGGACAAAAGGCGACCACGCTTCCCGGCCGGCTTTTTCAATCGTTCCGGAAATTTTTCGGAGGCAAATGAGCCGGGTTACGCTCTTACGTTTGGCGGCGGCTTTCTGTTTCCTGGCCGTGGCGCTCGGTGCCTTCGGCGCCCATGCGTTAAAAGCGAAACTGGAAATGAACGGCATGCTCGATGTTTGGAATAAGGCCGTGCTCTACCATTTCCTGCACGCCGTCGCGCTGGTCGCGCTAGCTCTGTTCGCTGCCGGCAATCGCGCGACGTATTTCCTTCTCGCCGCCGGCATTGTTCTTTTCAGCGGCAGTCTCTACACGATGGCGCTGATCCCGCACTCGCGGGATTGGCTCGGCGCGATCACGCCGCTCGGCGGCCTTTGCTTTCTAGCCGGCTGGGCCTGGCTCGTCATCGCGCCGAAACTGTAGGCGCTTGTCGCGAGAGGTGCTCGGCTGATACTCTGCCGCTGCTGATGTTGCAACTTATCCAGTCTCAGAAGGCGCTCGTCACGATGATCGTTTTCATCGCGACTTATTTCGCGTCGCTCACCATCGGCCGCCTCCTCAAACGCCGCGCGGGCGTGCCCCTCGGCGTGCTCTTCCAGCTTTTCTGTCTGACGCTCGCGTTTTACGCCGCGATGTGGTTCTACGGCGTCCAGGCGGATTGGCGGAATCACGTCGGCGCCGTTCTCTTTCTTCTCAGCACCGCGCTCCTCGTCGCACTTCTTGACCGCTATCTTTGGGATGCCTATTGGGAAAAAAAGCGGCGCGCGACTATTCCCCACTTTCTTCGCCAGGTCGTCGCGCTCTTCATCTATCTCATCGCGCTCCTGCTCGTTCTGAGCGTCGGCTATCACGCTGAGGGACAACTGCGGGGCATCCTCGCCGGCTCTGGGATCGCGGCGATCGTCCTCGGCTTCGCGACCCAGGATTTATTCGGCGGGATCATCGCGGGCATCGCCCTCCAGATCAGCAAGCCGTACAAAGTCGGCGACTGGCTCCATATCCAAGACCGCTTCGCCGAGGTCATGGAGATCAACTGGCGCTCCACTCGGTTACGCACCAACGACGGGATTTACCTCGACATCCCCAACTACCAGATCGCCCGGAACCCGATCATCAATCTCCATTATCCCACCGAGATCCACGCCATGCGGTTGCGCGTCGGCGTCGATTACGATGTGCCGCCCAATCGCGTGAAAGACGCGCTCCATCGTGCCGCGGAGAGCGCGGAAGGCGTCGTCCCTGAGCCGCCGGTCAAGGTTTTCGTAATGGACTTCGCCGATTCAGCCGTGATCTACGAAATCAAGTTCTCGATGGGCAATCATCGCGCGTATAACGACGTTTGCGACGCGATCCGGACTAACATCTGGTACGAATTTCGACGCCAGCAGATCACGATTCCGTTCCCAATCCGCACGCTTCAAATCCAGCGCGGCCCGAAGCGGACCGGCGACCCTCAAGCCGAAGCGCGCGCGATCCTGCGAAGCGAGCCGCTCTTCGATTGCATGAACGACGGTCAGCTCGCGACCGTGCTCCAGAATTCGCCGATTCATCGCTACGGTCGCGGCGAGCGTCTGATCCAGGAAGGCGACGCCGGCGATTCGATGTTCGTGATGCTGCGCGGCGTGGCGGCGGTGTCGATCGCGCGCAACGGCACGAGCGTGCGCGTCGGCGCGATGCGCCAGGGCGATTGTTTCGGTGAATTCTCGTTGCTCACCGGCGAACCGCGTTCGGCTACTGTCCGGGCGGAGAACGACTGCGAAGTTCTCGAGATCAGCAAGCCGATCATGGCGGAAGTGCTGCGCGAATCGCCCGAGTGTCTCACGGCTTTGAGCGAACTGCTCGCGAAGCGTAAACTCGAAGGCGAAGGTATCGTCCAGGAAGCCGGCCGCCCGCTGGCGCAGGAGAAAAAGGAATCCGAATATCGCTCCAATTTCCTGCGGCGCTTGCGAACGGTTTTCGAACTGTAGCCGCTTCGCTGTGCGAAGCGCCATTTAGGCGTTGCCAGTCCGGCAAACCTAACTACAGTGCCCCGCTTTCAACGGAGCCGTCATGACTTTTCTTGCCCTCGATATCCTCAAATACGGCGTGAACCTTTCCATGGTCGGCGCGGTTTTGGGTCTGCTGTTCGCCTTCCTTCTCATCAAAGCCGTCATTCGGCTTTCAGCGGGGAACGACCGAATGCGCCAGATCGCCGGCGCGGTTGAAGAAGGCGCGAAAGCCTATCTTAAACGTCAGGTTGTCACGATCAGTGTCATCGCCGCGGTCATCTTCGTTCTTCTCTTCATCTTTCGGGACAAGTTCACGGCAATCGGTTTCGTGATCGGAGCGTTTTGTTCGCTGGTCGCCGGATACATCGGAATGCGGATCGCGGTTCTGGCGAATACCCGCACGGCCCAGGCCGCGAGCCAATCGCGTTCCGCCGCGATGCGAGTGGCTTTCAACGGCGGCGCGGTTACCGGGCTTCTCGTCGTTGGTCTCGCGCTTTTGTCGGTCGGTATTTTTTACACGCTCGCGAACCGGTGGATCGGCCATGACCTGGCGGTAAAAAGTCTGGTCGGTCTCGCCCTCGGCGCCAGCCTCATCAGCGTGTTCGCGCGACTCGGCGGCGGCATTTACACAAAAGCGGCGGACGTTGGCGCCGATCTCGTCGGCAAGATCGAGAGCAATCTCGAGGAAGACGATCCGCGCAATCCGGCCACGATCGCCGACAACGTGGGCGATAACGTCGGCGATTGCGCCGGCATGGCCGCGGACGTTTTCGAGACCTACGCTGTGAGTCTAATCGGCGCCATCCTCGTCGGTGCGCTTACCCTCGGCAATTATCCGGCCGCGGTGGTTTACCCTTTCGTGCTCGGCGGCATCTCAGTCCTCGGCGCGGTGCTTGGAATTCTGTTCGTCAACATTGCCAGCGGAAAACCCGCGACCGTATTGATGGGTGCGGTCGGTGCGAGCGCGCTGGTCTCGGCGATTTTGTATTGGCCCGCCACCCACATGCTTTTCCCGAACACGATTAATATCGGCGGCATCGACCGCTCGGCGAACGACCTTTATTTCGCTTCCCTCGTCGGTCTTCTCATGACGGGAATCGTCGTGGTCATTACGAACTACTACACCTCCACGCATTACGCGCCGGTGCGCAAGATCGCGAAGGCGTCTGAGACCGGTCACGCCACCAATATCATCGCCGGCCTCGCGATTGGTCAGCACGCCACCGCGTTGCCGGTCGGATTCATCGGCATCGCGATCCTGCTTAGCTTCCATTTCGCGGGACTTTACGGCATCGCCATTTCTGTCATGAGCATGCTTTCGATGGCGGGCATCATTATCTCGCTCGACGCGTTCGGTCCGATCACCGACAACGCCGGCGGCATCGCGGTGATGAGCCAGTTGCCGAAGGAAATTCGGAGCATTACGGATGAGCTCGACGCGGTCGGAAACACCATGAAAGCGGTGACGAAAGGTTACGCGATCGCCTCGGCCGGCCTCGCCGCACTCGTCCTCTTCGGTTCCTACGTCGAAGAATTGAAGGCGCATTTCAACGCGAGCGGCAAGGCTTATTCGTTCCAGTTCTCCCTGACCGAACCGAAGGTCATCATCGGCCTGTTCATTGGCGGATTGCTTCCGTTCATCTTCACCGCCTTTAGCATGGATGCAGTCGGAAAAGCCGCCGGCGCCGTCGTGCGCGAAGTGCGGCGTCAGTTGACCGCGAAACCCGGAATCCTCCGCGGCGAAGACACGCCGGATTACGGAACCTGTGTCGACATCGTCACCAAAGCTGCGCTCCGCGAAATGATTGTTCCTGCTCTATTGCCGGTCCTGTTCGTTCTCGTTGTCGCGATGATCAAATCGCTCGGCCCAGTCGTTCTCGGCGGCCTTCTCGTCGGCACCATCGTCACCGGCCTGTTCGTCGCGATCGCGATGACGTCGAGCGGCGGCGCGTGGGACAACGCCAAGAAGTACATCGAGGAAGGCAACCTCGGCGGGAAGGGCTCGTTCGCCCATGCCGCCTCGGTTACCGGCGATACCGTCGGCGATCCTTACAAGGACACCGCCGGCCCCGCGATCAACCCCATGATCAAGGTCGTGAACATCGTCGCGATCCTGATCATCCCGATTTTCTTTTAGACGCTACTTCTTCTCGCTCTCGACTTTCGTGAGCTGCGAGGCGACGGCCATCCATTTGCCGCCTTTTTTCTCGAAGACATCGGTGCCGCGAAAATCGCCGGAGAATTCTTTCCCGTCATCGCTGCCGCTCATTTTCAGCATCGCGGTGACGACGGCGACATTTTCCCCAATCATCCGACACTTGAAGTCGCTCATCGTGGCCGATTTCAGGACGAAGGTTTTATCGGTCACCGATTTCACGTCCTGGGCCTTCGTCGAAACCGCGCCATCGGGTTCGACGATTGAGTAATCGTCCGCTTCAAGATTCTTGATGAAGGAGGGGTCGCTCTTCATGTAGGCGTCGAGCCATTGCTGCTCGATCGTCTTCAATTCGGCGTCTGCGCCCGCGCCGAACCCAACCGTCGCAAGTCCCAAAACCATGAACAAGGTAATCAGAGTTGTTTTCATGGCGGCGATTCTGGTTTGACAGAATCTGCCGGTCAATCCACAAGTGATTCCCCTGTCGGTGCGCTGTCCGGCGGGGAAAAATCCCAGCAAAATGGACGAACCTCGCGATTACCAGCTCGTCTCGGCGGACCAAACCGCGCTGAAAAAGGAAATCGCCAAGCCGGACCCGGGCGCGACGCCGTTCAAGCTCGTGGTCGATCCGGAAATGCGGTTGAAACTGCGTCGCGCGCTCATCGAGCTGATCGATTATCACGACGAAGCGCTGGCCGAACATTTCGCCGAGGGCAAGCTCGCGCTCGAATCCTACAAGGAATACATCGAACTCTTCGCGCGCAGCCTGAAGGAAACGATGGAAAGCCGCGAAGGCGTTTCCTATTTGCTCCGCTCGGTCGGGTTCGAGGTTCCACCGGAAGAAATTAATCTGCATCCGGATTTGCGTTGGAAGAAGGGCAAGCCGGGCGGGTTCGGTTCGAGTTTGCTCTAAAGCGCTCGCGCAAAAACGCTTGTTTCCCTATCCGGGGAGTGACAACAATCGCGCCCTAACGACCCATGCCTACGGTTTTGCTCATCGAGGATGACGTGGAAAGCCGCAAAAAGGTGGCGCGCCTTTTCCATCGCCATGGCTGGGATGTCCTCGAAGCGCTCGAAGGCAAACCGGGGATCGAGCTGGCTTTCGCGAAACGGCCGGACGCAGTCGTGTGCGATCTCCTGCTCCCGGGGATGAGCGGGCTCCAAGTCGCTCGCGCGATCCGCGAGAAACTCGACCTCACGCGCATCATCATCATGGCCGGCCGCCGTTATGATATCGATCGCGATGCGGTCCTCGAAGCGGGCGGCGACGATTATTTTCTCAAGCCGCTCAAGTGGGATAAGCTCGCCGCCGCGTTGAAACGTCCGCGGCGCCGGCCGGGCAAACTCGCCGGGCGCGAATCGCGCCGGCTAAAATTTCATCCGCCTTCGACGCGGATAAAATTCTGGGGCGTGCGCGGATCGATTCCGGTCCCGGGACCGACGACGATCGGATATGGCGGCAATACCACGTGCGTCGAAGTGCGCACCAACGGCGACATCATTATCCTCGACGCCGGCTCAGGTATTCGCGAGCTGGGACTCGCCTTGAACAAGGAATTCGGCAACGCGCCGATGAACCTGACGCTTCTATTGACTCACACGCATTGGGACCACATCCAGGGCCTGCCGTTTTTCCTGCCAGCCTATCAGGCCAAAAACACGATCAACGTTTTCGGTTACCAGGGCGCGCGCGACGGGCTCGCCACCATTCTCGCAGCGCAAATGGAATTGCCGTTCTTTCCGGTGAGCTGGAAAAATCTCCCGGGCACGATCAAGGTTCGCGAGCTAAAAAAGATGGAGTTCAACGTCGGCAAAGTCCGGGTGCGCTCCCGATTTCTAAATCATCCGGGAATCTGCGCCGGCTATCGCCTTTACACGAAGGAAGGATCGATCGCGTTCCTGCCGGACAACGAACCGTTCGAGCCGTTGAAGCTGAAATTGGCTGAGCGCGACGGCGTGCATGCCGAGCGGGCGCGGGCCCAGGCCGTCGTCCAGCGCTCAAAGCTGGTCGAGTTCCTCAAAGATGCCGACGTGCTGATCCTCGATACGCAGTACACCGACGAAAAATATCAGGAGCATATTGGCTGGGGTCATGGCGCGCTGAGCCGCGTGGTGTCGCTCGCCCTTGAAGCGCGGGCTAAAAAACTTTTCCTTTTCCATCACGATCCAGCCCACGACGATCGGCAGATCGATGAGATGTTGGAACGGGCGCGTCTTTTAGTTGTGGAAAGCGGGCGGACGCTTGAGGTGGACGCGGCCCGGGAAGGCGCAGAAATCTGGTTGAGCGGACACGTCCCTGCCCGATAGTAGCGGCCCGTCCCGCCGCTGCGGGACTACGACAAAGCCTCGTGGTGTAATGGTAGCACAAGAGATTCTGGATCTCTTTGTCTAGGTTCGAATCCTAGCGAGGCTGCCACGTAAAAGACCTGCGGTCTCACGTGGCTTCGCCAAACCGCGTGAGCGAAGCTTTTACGCGGCGCGGCGATTACGGCAGATTCAGGGCGCGACGGACCGGCACCGTAAGATGTCCGGTCACACTTTGAAGATAATTTCTTTGGACGCGGGCGATCGCATCGGAAACGCGATCGGACATCACGCCGTCGATCGGGCCGCAATAATACCCCCGGTTTCGCATGACGGTTTGGAGCGCTGCGACGTAGGCGGGATCGCGGAGCAGCTCGTGGCCCGATTTAAAATAATAATAGACGCGCGAACCCCACCGCGGAAAATAATCGGTCTCATCCACGTTCGGCATTTGATGGAGACGGCCCCAATCATCGCGCGCCCCCAGCGGATTGATGGAATGGAAAAGCGGATCGTCGTCGGAAGCGCGGACAGCCGGCGCCGCCGACGCGAGCACGAGAACAGCGGCAGCACGGACGAGGCTGTTGATATTCATGACGGACGAAACTAATCACCGCTCTATCCAACTGGCGAGTCCGAAATACGATCGCGCGTCCTGGCGTAGCAATAACAGTCGCGTGGAACATCGGAGATGTTTGGATGCAGCGACCATTTTCGCAGGATGCCTTCCTGATGGAATCCGTTTCGTTCCAGGAGCCGCGCCGACGTTTCATTGTCACAATCGCACACCGCCCAAACGCGAAAGATGCCCGGCTGCGCGAATGCCCATTCGACAGTCGCGCCGACCGCTTCACTCATGTAACCGTGTCGCCAATAAGGACGCGCGATCAGATAGCCAAGATTGATTCCCTGATCGTGCCGCGCTCCAATCGCGCCGATCAGCTCGTCGTCTTCCCGGCGAAAGATCAGCCAGCAATATGATTTTCCCGTGCGCCAGCCTTCCAGAAACCGGTCGACTGCGTCACGCGCATCCCTCAAGTCGCGGTGCGGGCGAAAAGTCAGATAGCGCGTGACCTCAGGATCCTGGGCGTAAGCGGCGAAAATCAGGGCGGCATCCTCCGGTCGCGGTTTGCGAAGAAGCAAACGCGCAGTCGTCATTGATTCCGGAGGTGTGAGGCGCGATTCAGACATCGGACACTTCGGCGCGACGTCGCGCCTGGAAGAAAGTTTGGAGAAGCGCGGCACATTCTTCGGAAAGGACGCCGCTCGTGATTTCGCTCCTGTGATTCAGCCCGGGCAATTGCAACAGATTAATCGTGCCACCAGCCGCCCCGCTGCGCGGGTCGGCGCATCCGAAAATCACGCGTCGCATTCGCACGTGAACAATCGCCCCGGCGCACATCGCGCATGGCTCTTTCGTCACGTAAAGATCGCAATCGTTCAGCCGCCAATCGCCGACGGCGGCTTCGGCTTGCGTGATCGCCAGCATCTCTGCGTGCGCGGTCGCGTCCTTCAGCATTTCGACCTGGTTGAAAGCGCGCGCGATGATTTTCCCGTTCCGGACCACAATCGCGCCGACCGGCACCTCTTCTTTTTCAAAAGCCTTTCGCGCGAAGCACAATGCTTCGCTCATGAAAGCGTCGTCCCCGGGCTGGTCGATCAAATTGTCCATTCAGAGAAAGGCCTAACGAGTTTGAAACAATTGGCAAATACGTCCGGTCCGCCCTAATCAGGCGAACTAATTGTACCATGAAAACGATTTGCGCTCTGCTCGCCATTTGCTTTCTGCCGTTCGCCGCGGCCAACGCGGCCACCGAACAGGAAGTCGTCAATCAATCCGCCTCGATCCTGCGGCAGTTCAAGCGGATGCCGGAGCGCGGCATTCCCCGCAGTGTTCTGCGCAATGCCAGAGGCCTCGCCATCCTGACGGTGGTCAAAATCGGGTTCGGCCTAAGCGGGAAAGGCGGCCAGGGTGTAGTGGTCGCGCGGACTGGTAGTGGATGGTCCGGTCCGTCGTTCATCGGCACCGGCGGCGCGGGTTGGGGTCTGCAGATCGGCGCAGAGATTACAGAATATGTTCTCGTTCTAAACACTAACCGCGCCGTTCACGCGTTCTCGCGTGATGGAAATTTCGCCCTCGGCGCAGACGCCAGTGCTGCCGCGGGACCGGTAGGTCGAGACGCAGCCGCAGCCATAACACCCACAGCAGCGATATATACATACAGCCGGGCGAAAGGCCTCTTTGCCGGCGTTTCACTCGAAGGCGCGGTGATCGCAACCCAGAAGACGGCGAACCACCGATACTACGGCCGGCCTGTCAGCGCCGCCGATATTCTCAGCGGCAGCGTTCCTCCCCCGCCGCGAGCCTCGGTTCTCGGGAGAGCGCTGGAACGCTGACCCGCGCCCGGACAATTTTCTTTACAACCGCGCGTCTGCTTCGGCACGTTCGCAGACGTGCGGATGATCGTAGCCATCGGGACATTGTTCATCGGCATCTCCACCGCCCTTGCGCAGGAACAGGAACGCCGGTTGATGGATCGGCTTTTGAAACCCAATGCGTCCCTGGCGAACCCGGCGCAGAACAAGAAATTCTCAAACAAACAGATGGCTTCGTTCGATAAGCCGGCCCACACTAAGAGTTTTTATTCATCACGGAAACCAGTCGCGAAAACTTTTGCCGAAACCTACCGGTCGTTTACGCCTCAGCAATTTGCGGCCCGGCATTTCCGGGCGGGCGACTCGGCCGCCTACATTGCGTCGCGCTCACAGCCGGTAAAAGACGACAAGTTGATCGCGACGCGGGCTGCTGCCGCCGGCACCCGCGTGGCGCAGGAAAGCAACGAAGTCGCGCCGACGCGCGAATACGCGAGCAACCGGCCATTCCTCGATAAAGGCAAAAGCGCCAAATCGCTTCAGACGCAAAACAAACCGCTCACCATCGAGCAGGTGCGCGAATTGTTGAACAAGAGTAAGTAGCTTTCGGCTACGATACCCACCCGCGGCTCATGCAACCGGACGAAGCTCTCTCCATTCTCAAACAGGGCGCGGCCCAGATTATCAGCGAGGAAGAATTGCGCGCGAAACTCGCGCTCGGTCGTCCGCTCCGCGTCAAACTCGGCGTCGATCCAACGAGTCCGGACCTTCACCTCGGCCACGCCATCATCCTTCGAAAGCTTCGGCAATTTCAGGACCTCGGCCATGAAGCCGTGCTCATCATTGGCGATTTCACAGCGATGATCGGCGATCCGAGCGGGCGATCCGCGACGCGCCCACAGCTTTCACGCGAACAAGTGGCGGCAAACGCCGAAACCTATCGCGCCCAGGCGTTCAAAATTCTCGATCCGGCGCGAACGAAACTCGTCGCGAACGGCGACTGGCATTCCAAGATGGGATTCCATGACGTGATCCGATTGAACAGCATGGTGACGCTTCAGCAAATGCTGCAACGCGAAGATTTCCGGAACCGGATCGACGAAGGACATCCGATTCACGCCCACGAGATTCAGTACCCGATCATGCAAGGTTGGGATTCGGTGATGGTGAAGGCCGATGTGGAATTGGGCGGCACCGATCAGCTTTTCAATTGTCTGGTCGGCCGCGATTTTCAAAAACACGAAGGCCAACCGCAGCAGGTCGTCCTCGTTCTGCCAATCCTCGAAGGACTCGACGGCTCGATGAAAATGAGCAAGAGCCTCGGTAATTTTGTCGGGCTCACGGAACCGGCGTCGGAAATGTTCGGCAAGCTGATGAGCATCTCCGATGAATTGATGGCGCGTTATTATCCGTTGCTTCTCGGCAAATCGCTCGACGCTTCGGCCCATCCGCTCGAAGCCAAGAAGCACCTGGCTGCAGCGATCGTCGAGACGTATCACTCAAGCGCGGCTGCCGAAAAAACCCTGAAGGATTGGAATGCGCGCTTTAGCGAAAAACGATTGGCCGATGCTGAGCTGCCGGGATTTTCCGCGGGAAACTCGGATGCGGTCACGATCGTCGTCGACGCTTATTCGAAGGGTTTCGCGCTTACAAAATCACGCGCCGATGCGCGCCGCTTGATCGAACAGGGCAGCGTCCAGTTAAACGGCGAAAAGATCCGCGATCCCAAAGCCGTCGTCGCTCTCGAGTCCGGCCAGATTCTCCGTCTCGATAAGACCCACGCGGTTCGGATTTCCTAGCGCGACATCTGTACAACAGAAGAGCGCGAAGTCCCCCGAATTCGCGCTCTTTGCCTGAGACAGCAGTCCCTCTATGCCGTTGCCGTCTCAAACATCGAAAGCACCGGCGTACGCTCCACGACGGGCGCAGCGATACCTTCGAAATGGGCTCGGATGCTCCGCAACTCGGAAGTCACGAACGCATCCACAAAATGAAATCGCCGGTCGAGCCAGGCGAAAAGCTTGTTCTTAATCTCGTAATGCAACGCGAGCGTCACCTCCGTGCAGCTCGGCCGGATCTCGGTGAACTCGACCAGCCCCATCACGTCGAGATTTCCGCCGGTCGACTCAAACGCGAATTGGTCGGGCGAATCGCTCTCTACCGACAACAGAACCGTGCGCGCTTCGAAGCCCAGTGGCCCCCGGAAACTGAAATCCACGGTTTTAGAAGAAGTGACCGTGGCCTTCGTCACCATCACGAACTGCCGGCGATATGATTGGATGCTCGCGAGGCGGTGTTTGCACTCATCGAGCGACTGATTCATGTGCAGAGTTTTTTGTAGCAACATAAGGATTTAGGATTGTGCCAACAATTTGAGCAATCGAGGTGCCGACCAAATCTCTCCTAGGGAGAGGCTTCTGAAGGGGCAAAATTGTGTAACTTTGGTTTACACTTGTGTAAATTTTCCTCCGAAATTGACACATCCGGCCGTAGGCCCACGCACGAACGTTTTGCCCAATTCAGGGCTGCTTAGGCGGCCTGCGCGCGAGTCGCTTCGATCGTCTCGATCATCGATTGAAATATCTTCAGCCCGTCCGCGCTGCCGAGACGCAGCTCGCAAGCGCGGTCCGGATGCGGCATTAATCCGAAAACATTTCCTTCCCGATTGCAGATGCCGGCGATGTTTTCCACGGAACCGTTTGGATTCGCAGACGGATCGATTCGTCCATCGGAAGTTGAATAGCGCAGAATAATTTGCCGCCGCTCATTCAATTCTCGCAGCGTCTTCTCATCGGCGAAGTAGCAACCTTCCCCGTGCGCGATCGGCAGTCGCAAAAGCGATCCCTGCGGACAGCCGTGCGTGAATGCCGAGTCCGGAACTTCCACTCGCAGCGTCAGCAACTCGCAGATGAAATGCAGCTTCCGATTCCGCACCAATGCGCCCGGAAGCAATCCGATCTCGCACAAAACCTGGAAGCCGTTGCAGGTCCCGATGACAAGTCTTCCATTGCGCGCTTCCTCCACTACGCTGGCCATGATCGGCGAAAAGCGCGCGATCGCGCCGCACCGCAAATAGTCGCCAAAAGCAAATCCGCCCGGTAGAACGATTGCGTCGAAGCCGGCGAGCGATGTCTTCTTGTGCCAGACGTATTCGGCGCGCACGCCTGAGATTCCATTGAGCGCCGCCAGACAATCCTGGTCGCAATTCGAACCCGGAAACTGGATCACCGCGAATTTCATCTCACCACTTCGTAGTCCTCGATGACGGGGTTCGAAAGCAGATCGCGGCAAAGATCGTTCAACCGCGAGTCCAGGTTCGGAGTCTTATCGTCCACTTCAATCTCCAGGTATTTTCCGATCCGGACAGATCGTACTTCGGGCATCCCGAGATGTTGCATCGCGTCGCGCACCGCCGCGCCTTGCGGATCGAGCACCGTTTCCTTCGGCTTGACCACCACGTTAACTTTCACACGCACATGCTAGCGAAGATCGAGGGCGCAACAAGCGTTCAGCATCCGCCTACGCGCCGGAATTACGATTGACCTCGAATGACGGTCGGTGTCAAAAATGGACTCTCGGGAGTTTGCGATGCGGAAGAAAATCAGCGCCGTGAAGATTCGCCCTCAGGCCCGGGGCCGCCGAATGTTTACACCGGGATGGCGATTGGCGCTGACGATAATAGGCAGCGCTGCCTTTGTTTTTGCAGGGCGCATTTCCGCCGAGACGCCGTCGCCTGTTACAATCAAAGGCGTGTTCGACCCGGATTTGGCGGACGTAAAATTAAGTCCGGAGGTAAAACAGGCGATCAAAGACGCAACCGAGAAAACCAAGCCGAGCGCGGACGGTTGTTATCCTGCCGCGCCGTCGACTTTCACCACTCATCAAAAAACCTCAAACGATCCG
>Ga0137407_10000295_pt1 | contig 35100 bp, 26 predicted proteins | sample CZOMad2_2_16fung_FD_108410 | JGI IMG/M metagenome (GOLD analysis project Ga0137407, IMG submission 108410) | Vadose zone soil fungal communities from Angelo Coast Range Reserve, California, USA - CZOMad2_2_16fungal (Illumina Assembly) | ecosystem: Environmental > Terrestrial > Soil > Vadose... | reverse complement strand
TGACGTTGCAGGACGTCCCGATCAATGCAGCAGAAAGCGGAAGACCTTCAACGATGGATTCAGGGCAAATGCACATATGCCACGGTGACTAACCGCCATCGTCAGAGGCAGGAGAGCACGCTTTATGTAAATCCATCAGATCCGCTACATGTGCGCCGTGGCCGGGTTTCAGGTTGAAGAATAATGTCACGCTGGCGAACTGATTGATATGGTTGACGGCCTGCGGTCCAATGATGGTGTGCCAACTGGTAAACGCGCTGAGCGGAACCATACGTTGGCCGTCGTCACTTTTGATGTAAAGCCCGGCTCGCCCCTCAGAAGAAAAAGAGGTTGTTGCTGTGAGAATGTGGTTAATAGCGAGATCCTATAGTGTGAAGAGGATGTTCATATCATAACCTCGCTGGTCAAAGCTTTAAGATTCTCTAATTTAAGTTGGAGTAGCGGGATCCATTGTGACTGACCACTACTTTCGGGAAGAATTCAGGGCGATTTTAAAGTTCAGGAGAAGTCCTTCGTTGCACAAAACAAGAGAGAGAAGTCTCTCGGGAGGCGGTATTCGTGGACTGTGAATGCCTCTCCTTGCGTACGCACCGGAAAGTAACGTCCGTTGCAGCAGAAATACCTGCAGCACATTTCTGCCGCAAGGACCAGTCGTTTCGAAAGCCTGAAAGAATACGTTCTTGTCATCGTCATAGTCAGTTGCGGCAAGACTTCATGCAATTCCGCCTCTCTCAAGATGAAAGGCTCCTTTGAAGAACGCATTCCCCATAACGGCGCCCTCGAACGACGAAGGCACCACAATGATCGATACCATCCCCGACCTGGTGTGGTCGTGTCTTCCTGACGGCTCCGCCGATTTCCTGAACCGGCGCTGGCTTGACTACACGGGGCTACCGATGGTCGATGCGCTCGGGTGGGGTTGGATGATCGCGATTCATCCCGAAGATTTAGGAAAGCTAATGGCCACGTGGCAAAACCTGCTTGCCTCTGGACAGCCAGGAGAGGAAGAGGCAAGGCTGCGAAGCTTGGACGGCGAGTATCGCTGGTTTCTTTTCCGGGCGATTCCCCTGCTGGACAGCGACGGGAATGTCGTCAAGTGGGTTGGAGCGAACGATGACATCGAGGCGCGTAAGCGCGCGGAGGCCGCGCTGCTGCAGAGTGAGGAACGTTTCCGGCTCATCGTTGACCGCATTCCAAGCCTTGTATGCACCATGACGGCGAAAGGCGAGGTGGAACTCGCCAACCGCCAGATTCTGGAATACTTCGGCAAGACCGTTCAGGACCTTAAGGATTGGACCACCTCCGAGGCGATTCACCCGGATGATCTTGTTCGTGTGATCGCGGCGTGGAGCCGTTCGGTCGAGACCGGAGAGCTTTACGACATTCAACACCGTATCCGTCGCGTCGATGGCGCATATCGCTGGTTCCATGTGCGCGGTTTCGCGGTGCGTGGACCGGAAGGCCGCGTTGTCAGCTGGCATCTGCTGGCGACTGATATCGACGATCGGAAGAGAGCCGAAGAGACGCACCGGCGGGACGAGGAGGAGCTCCGGCGGATGACGGATGCCATCCCGACTTTTATTAACGTGTTGCGCCCGGATGGCAGCGTCCTTTTTGCAAATCAGACAGTGCTCGATTATGTCGGCCTCACCTTGGAGGATGTTAAGAAAGAAGACTATCGCACACGTGTTTTCCACCCGGAAGATGTCGAAAGGCTCCGCGAGGAGCGCCGCCAGGCGCTCAGAGGCAACGTGCCTTTTGAAAATGAGCAGCGAGTGATTGGAAGAGATGGTAAGTATCGCTGGTTCTTCATCCGCTACCATCCCTTCCGCGATGAACAAGGGAAAGTCCTTCGCTGGTATGCCACGGGAACAGATATTGAAGATCGAAAACGGGCGGAAGAGAGGACCAGGAACGAAAACCTGGTGTTGAGGGAAGAGATTGCTCGATCTTCAATGTCCGAAGAGATTGTTGGTACCTCGTGCATCCTTCGCAAGACGCTGTCGCAGGTATCGAAGGTTGCTCCGACTGAATCCACGGTTCTTATTTTGGGTGACACTGGAACCGGCAAGGAACTGATCTCCCGGGCGATTCATAAGCGATCAAAGCGTTCGGCGCGAGCATTCGTGCGGGTCAATTGCGCGGCCATTCCGCCATCTCTCATCGCTTCGGAGCTTTTCGGTCATGAGAAGGGCGCTTTCACCGGAGCGATTCAGCGGCGTGTCGGCCGGTTCGAGGCGGCCGACGGGGGGACAATCTTTCTGGATGAAGCAGGAGACCTGCCTCCAGAGACCCAGATTGCGTTATTGCGTGTATTGCAAGAGCAAGAGATCGAAAGGGTCGGAAGCAATCGGTCGATTCCGGTGGACGTCCGAGTAATTGCTGCCACCAATCGCGATCTCACAGCCGCAGTCAAGGCTGGAACTTTCCGGCAGGATTTGTTTTTCCGATTAAACGTTTTTCCTATTCATGTGCCATCGTTACGTGAGCGTAAGGACGATATCCCTTTACTCGTTGAGTATTTGATCGATAGGTATGCAACAAAGTCTGGCAAGAAGATCAAGACAATCGATAGACAGACCTTGGACTTATTTCAGGCATATGACTGGCCGGGAAATGTTCGTGAATTACAAAATGTGATCGAAAGAGCCGTAATCCTCTGCGAAGGCGATCTGTTTGAAGTTGATCCAACGTGGCTACGGCCAGAATCGCTCAACCGCACCGAGGAGTCGTCCCTGCTGTCAACGGTAGCCGACAGAGAGAAGGAAATTATTGTGTCAGCTCTAAAAGAAACCCAAGGTCGCGTCTCGGGTCCCGCCGGAGCGGCCGCGAAACTCAAGATTCCACGTCAAACCCTGGAATCAAAGATCAGGGCCCTGGGTATTAAGAGATCCAGCTTCAGAACCAGCTACTCCTGATGTGATATCGCCGTTACAACCTGACATCCGCCTTGCGTCCAGTTGCCAGCCTTTGCTGAAAATCAAGCTAAATTGCTGAGGGTTCGGCATGGAAGGTGCGAATAACTCACGTCGATTCAATTGCTTTGCGGTGGCATGCAAAATGCACTTCTCTTTTCCACCTGGCCTCTCGATCTGAAACAAGCGAGAGAGCGAATGACTGCAGACACACCGCAGTTTGATGGGCAAGAGACGGTGGCTCGCAATCGCGACCTGATGATCAAACTTGTACGAGGAAAACAAGGGAGGCGAAGGGATGGAACAGACAGTCGATGTACTCGTGATCGGGGGTGGGCCTGGTGGTTCTACCGCCGCGGCCATGCTTGCAAAGACCGGGTTGAAGGTGCTCCTGCTTGAACGCGAAAGATTTCCTCGCTATCACATAGGGGAGTCTTTACTAGCCTCGTGCCAGTCGACACTTAAGCTCTCGGGCGCGTATGACAAAGTGGCAGCACAAGGATTTACGGTGAAGCGCGGTGGTGTCATCTATTGGGGGGCGGACAAGTGGATCCTTGATTGGAACAAGATGGTCGACCCCAATATCTGGTCATGGCAGGTCGATCGCGCAACGTACGACGAGATCCTGTTGAGAAACGCCGTGGAACAGGGCGCCGACGTGCGTGAAGGCGCATTCGTGAAGCGTATTTTTTTCGATGGCGACCGTGCTATCGGCGCGGAATGGACAAATCTGAAAGACAGCGCGGTGCTCAACACGGTTAAGTTTCGTTACGTGGTTGATGCATCAGGCCGGGCCGGCGTCCTGTCGCAGCAGCAATTCAAAATGCGCAAGCAGCATCAGGTGTTCCAGAACATTGCGCTCTGGGGCTATTGGACGGGCGCAACACTTTTGCCCGACACTCCCCAGGGCGGGATCAATGTAGTGTCGTCGCCAGAGGGATGGTGGTGGCATATCCCGCTCGTCGGCGATCGCTACAGTGTTGGTCTTGTGACGCACAAAAGCAAGTTCAACCAGGCCCGTCAAGACTATGCAACGCTGGAGAAGTATTATCTGGAGCGCCTCAACAACTCAGAGGCAATGAGGTCGGTGACCCGTGGCGCGACATTTAGTGGCCCCGTGCGGGCAGAACAGGATTACTCGTATGTTTCGGATCGATTCTGCGGGCCAGGCTACATGCTCGTGGGTGATGCTGCGTGCTTTCTTGATCCGCTGTTGTCAACCGGCGTCCATCTTGCCCAGTACAGCGCGATGATCGCCGCCGCTTCGATCATCAGTGCAATTAAAGGCGAAGTGAGCGAACACGAAGCCTGGACCTTCTTCGAGTGTGTATATCGCCGCGCCTACACGCGGATGCTTGTGCTTGTTTCCCGCATGTATGAGCGCTATCAGGGCGCCGACGATTATTTCTGGAATGCGCAGAAGCTGGTACATGAGAAGACGAGACAGGCGCAGCCCATACGCGACTTTACGGCGATCATCGCGGGTATGACCGACATTCATGAGGCGGCTCGCGTGGATACACGCGTACTTAACGAATCTCTGATTTCTGAGGCAGAGGAGATGCAGGATACAAGTCTTGCTGGCTCAGCCCCGCACGATGTTACAGCGCTGAATATGAAGCCCTTGTTCTCCGGATGGTTTGGGTTGACAGGATCGGACGCGGAGGTAAGTGAGCTCTATCTGATAACCGAACCCAACCTGGGACTCCGCAAAGCTTCTGTAACGGCCGCCAATTAAGACTCTTGCACCGCAATATCAACCCGCTGGTTCAGGTGGAAGATAGCGAAGCTTCCCAAACGGAGAGAATCTTTATGCGCACCTCACAATTAAAATCGATCGAGCAACGGGTCAATGTACTAGTCATCGGTGGAGGACCGGGAGGTTCAACAGCGGCGGCCCTCCTGGCCAAAGCGGGTGTGAGCGTACTCTTGCTTGAGCGCGAGACGTTTCCTCGATATCACATTGGAGAATCTCTTCTTGCATCCTGCTTGCCAACCTTAAGGCTATCGGGAGCTTACGACAAAGTCGCGGCCCACGGCTTTCAGACGAAGCGGGGCGCCCTCTTTCATTGGGCCCAGGACGTCTGGGTACTGGATTGGGCGAAGCTGATAGATCCGGACGCCTGGTCGTGGCAGGTCGATCGAGCGGCATACGATGAAATCCTATTGCGCAACGCTGCGGAGCAGGGCGCAGAAGTCGTTGAGGGCGCAACGGTCAAGCGCGTGCTTTTCGACGGGGACCGTGCCGTCGGCGCCGAATGGGTGAAACGTGGCTACGAGTCGCATGTGAACATTGTCAGATTCGACTACATTATTGACGCATCGGGGCGCACGGGCGTGCTTTCGCAACAGCATTTCAAGATGCGTGCCCAGCACGCTATATTTCAAAACATCGCAATATGGGGCTATTGGAAAGGGGCGAGGCTGCTTCCAGATAGTCCGTCGGGGGCAATTAACATTGTCTCTTCCCCGGATGGGTGGTGGTGGCATATCCCGCTCGGCGGCGATCGCTATAGCGTCGGTCTGGTAACGCATAAACACAAATATGCCGAAGCCAAGCAGAACTCACCAACGCTCAAAGACTATTATCTGGCTCGCTTAAACGCGGTTCCCACCATGCAAACAGTCACCGAAGGGGCAGAACTGGTCGGCGAGATCCAAGCCGAGCAGGATTACTCCTATGTTTCGGACCGCTTCTGCGGTCCTGGCTACTTCCTGGTAGGCGACGCCGCATGTTTTCTGGATCCGCTGCTGTCAACGGGAGTGCACCTGGCGCAATACAGCGCCATGCTCGCGGCAGCCTCTATCATCAGCACAACCAAAGGCGAGGTAGGAGAGGCGGAGGCGGCTCTGTTTTTCGAGTACATCTACCGCCGCGCATACACGCGCATGCTGGTGCTCGTTTCAACTCTCTACCAAAAATACAATGGCAAAGATGACTACTTCTGGGGAGCCCAAAAGCTCGTGCACCAAAAAATGCATTACTCGGAACCAGTGAGGGCCTTCACCGACATCATCATTGGCAATGTGGACATGAGAGAGGCTGCGCAGGTGGACACAAGAATTTTGGACCAGCAGCTCATTGGGGAAGCCGAAGAAGCGCAGGCAGCCAAGGCTGCCGAGGCAGGCGGAAACGGTCTGCACTCTCTCGATGTCACGGCGACCTGGGGCCCTTGGCGCAACCTGCTCGGTGCAGATACGACCATAGGAGATTGTTATCTCGTCACTGAACCCGCGTTGGGACTTCGACGGGGACAGAATCCAGCCGTGGCCAGCCCGATGAAAAGCGCCAGCCATGTGTCATGAACAAGAACCGTTTGATTCAGCGAAATAGCAACGCACTCAACATGAAGGACCGAGGACCGAACCTTTCTGCCCGCAACCAGATGCTGAGCCTGCTCGGAGCGCAGGCGCTTGCGGTGCACGCCATCGCCATTGCTGCCGATCTCGGCATAGCCGACCTGCTGGACGCTCAACCGCAGACCGCGGAGGAGTTGGCCGCCAAAACCGGAGCGAACCCCGATGCACTAGGCCGGATGCTCCATGCGCTGAACAGCATTGGAGTCTTTGAGCAGGATGTGAAAGGCCGGCATCGCAATACTGAGCTAAGCGCTACGCTGCGCCGGGATATACCAGGTTCGTTGTCTGGCTGGGCCAGGTACATGACCTCGAATGTCGTGAACCGTACCTTCGAAGGGCTGAGCTACTCCGTGATGACCGGTCAGCCGGTCTTCCCAAAGCTATTTGAAAAGACTCTGTTCGAATATCTGGCTGGGGACCATGCGATGGGAGAGATCTTCGCTGGCGGAATGAGTTCATATTCCTCTTCCAGCGTATGTGAGGCCGTCGAAGTCTATGACTTTTCGCAGGCGAAGCGGATCGCGGATATCGGAGGCGGCCACGGGTTATTTCTGTTGGGCATCCTCTCTGCAACGGTGAGTTCCCGCGGGATTCTTTTCGATCTGCCGGAGGTGATCGTACAGGCGGCTGCACCTGAGCCGCCTGTACTCGGTCATCGATACTCCACGATGGGTGGAGACTTCTTCAAGAGTGTCCCGGATCGATGCGACCTTTACATTCTGAGGCATGTGATTCACGACTGGGCAGACGAGGAAGCGATCAGGATCCTGGAAAACTGCCGCAACGCGATGAGCCCCGGTGGGAAGGTTGTCATCATTGAACTCTTGTTGAAAGCGCCAAACCAGCCGGCCTTTGCTCCCTTCATGGATCTGACCATGCTCACGCTGCTGCGGGGCCGCGAGCGGACGGTCTCCGAGTACCGCGAGATTCTGACCGCCGCAAAACTCCGGCTCACGCGCGTGGTCCCTACTAATGGCTTGCATACTTTGATTGAGGCGGAAGCGGTGTGTCCAGCGTGATGTTGCAGAGACCGGTCGCCATTGTGGGCGGTGGCCCCGTTGGAATCGTGCTTGCGCTTTTGCTGGATCGTCTTGGCGTAAAAACGGTGGTCTTCAATACCGAGCGGACGACGAACAGGCGTCCTCGAGGCAGTACGCATAACAGCCGTACGATGGAGCACTATCGCATGCTGGGCCTGTCGAGCCAGATTCGGCAACTTGGACTCCCGCTGAGCCATCCGCGTGATGTTCTGTACCTGACCCGTCTGAACGGACATGAACTAGCCCGGATCTCGATGGGGTCCGAAGAGGAGCGCCAACAGGCAGCAGCGACGGCCGGGGAGACAGAGCAGGTTGTTGAGCCGCTTCTGCGCGCTAATCAGATGTATGTAGAGCGTTTCCTATTCGAGCAGGCGGGAAAGCGACGGGGCGTTACGCTGCGCTTCGGTTGGCAGGTCAGCGATCTTGAACAAAATGGAGACTGTGTCACCCTCCGTGCGGAGGGCGACAACGGCCATGCTGAGCAATGGGCCGCTGGCTATGTCATAGGCTGCGACGGTGGCCAGAGCTTTGTTCGTCGAACACTGGGAATCTCCTATAGCGGAGAAAGCGCGCAGAGATCCGTCTTCATGGCGGGCAGAATGATCTCTGCTCACGTACGGGTTCAGGGACTATATGCAAATACGCTGCGTGGCCGCGAGGCCTGGCTGTACAACATACTGAATCCGAAGCTGCGGATGCTGCTGTTCAGCCTGGATGGAAGAGCTGATTTTCTGATGATGGTGAACGCCGCAGCGGACGGAGCGTTGCCCGATAATGACCAACTGACTGAATACTTACGAGTGGCAATAGGAGTGAATGTTCCCGTGACGCTTGTTGGTCGGCAGATATGGAATGGCGGGGTGGCGCTCGTGGCGAATTCTTTTGGCAGAAGGCGCATTTTTTTGGCCGGAGACTCTGCCCACCTCTTTTCGCCGACGGGAGGATTGGGGATGAACACGGGAATTGACGATGCAGCTAATCTGGCTTGGAAGCTGGCCGCATCAGTGCAAGGTTGGGGAGGAGAGAATCTCCTTCGGACCTATGAGATCGAGCGGCGTCCAGTGGCTGTGCGTAATACCATTGCGGCGCGCAACCTCACGCACCGTCTTGGGGACATTGGGATACCAAATGAACTGGACGACTCCACCGAGGAAGGTGTCGCCGCTCGCATCAATCTCGGTCAGCTTCTGCAAAAGTTCACGGGACAGTTCAGTGCACCCGGGATGGAACTCGGGGCCAGATATGATGGGTCGCCAATCATCCTGTCCCATGATCCGCCACCCTCCGATGACCCGGTGAGCTACACCCCGAGTTCTATTCCTGGAGGCCGTCTTCCTCACCTCTGGATGGGCCCTCCGAGTCCCGGGCGGTGTTCCATCTTTGATAGGCTTGGCCGTGGATTCACGCTAATTCGCATTGGGGATATTGCGCCGAGTCCTGCGGCTTTCCAGGCGGCTAGTCGTGAGCTTCGTATGCCTATGGAAGTCATCAACATTCCACAGGAGCCGGCCATCGACCTGTATCAGAGGCGACTGATCCTCGTTCGGCCCGATCAGCATGTAGCGTGGCGCGGTGATGCAGTTCCTGATGACGTACAGGGCCTTCTCTCTGCTGTGGCTGGTCATGAACAGACTTTAGAATCGCCATCGTGGTTCGATGGTGATTCCAGATCGGTATGTATGTGAACTCGAACATGGCGAACTCGATTGGATCCGTCGCTTTTAAGCTAGCCGCTTGCTGCGAGGTGACAGAGCCTGCCCTCTTTCTGCTGGAACTGCGCGATCCCGTCCAAAGATGCGAGGAAGATGAGGGTTCTGAGAAAAGGCGGTTCAGCCTGTGAACACTGAGCAACTGATCGTGTCAATCGGCTCCATCCTGCTCGTGGCACGCTTGTTTGGCTCCATTTTTCAGTACATAGGCCAGCCGCGGGTCGTAGGCGAGATGGCGGCGGGCATTGTACTCGGACCTTCGGTTCTGGGAATCTTTGTTCCCTCCGCCTCTGTGCATCTTTTTCCCGCCTCGTCCCTCCCGACACTTACTGCGTTGAGCCAGTTGGGGCTGCTCCTCTTCATGTTTGCTGTGGGATTGGAAGTGGATATCAAGCTAATCCTGAAGCAGCGCTTCGCGGTGGTATTGACCAGTAATGTAAGCATTTTGGCGCCGTTTGCCCTTGGTGCAGTATTTGCTCGCTTGGTATATCCGGAACTGGCTGGTGAGCACGTAGCCTTTGCATCCTTTGGGCTATTTGTAGGAACAGCGATGAGCGTTACTGCCTTTCCGGTGCTGGCCCGGATTCTCAAGGAGAGGAATCTTCTGTCAACGGACCTGGGAGGCGTCGTAATCTCCTGTGCTGCCGTGGATGACGTAACGGCCTGGTTTCTGCTGGCGATTGTGACTGGCATTGTGCATTCGGCTGCGAGTTGGTCTCGTTTGGCCGGTACTCTGCTCGGGCTCCTGGCATTCATCGGCGTCATGCTGGTCCCGGTTCGCCAGCTGATCGAATTTCTTCAAGCTCGTTACAAAGAAAAGGATGGGGAGGGGGGATTTTTCTTTGCTCTGATCCTTTTGATGCTTGCGGCAGGCTGGACGACGGACCGACTGGGGGTTCATCCACTCTTTGGTGCTTTTGTGGCAGGCCTCGCAGTACCGAAAGATGGAGAGTGGGCTGCGAAGAGCATCGAGAAAATCGAATCTGTAACTTTAGCGCTATTGCTGCCACTCTTCTTTACTTTGACAGGCCTGCGGACACGGATTGACTTGCTCGTAGGGAGGCGAGCGTGGGCTTACGTTGTGGCCATTATCGCAATTGCCATATTTGGGAAACTCGCAGGCGCAGCCCTGGCGGCACGATTTACCGGGATGGAATGGAGAAAGTGCCTTGCCGTAGGTGTCCTGATGAACACCCGTGGCTTGGTCGAGTTGGTCGTGCTGAATGCCGGGCTGGAACTGGGTATCTTATCTCCTAAACTTTTTACCATGATGGTGATCATGGCTCTGGTGACAACTTTCATGACCTCACCGCTTTTGGCCTCGCTGAACGTCATGACAGTCCACCAAAGGAAAGCAGCAGCCTAAGGGGTACGACAATGGCCACCCGTGCCATCCAACTAGTTAGACTAAGCCCCTGGTTGCGTTTCGCAGAAGGCATGTGCCTCGTCTCTGTCAGCAGCGAACCGAATTACTATCTTCATCCTTAAAATTCTGCTCGCATTCTGCCGACAATTCAGCTTAATTGACGATATCTCGGCAGCTATTAGTTGATAAAACTAAGCTCCTCAAGTGTTTAGGAGTGGCAGACACATTGCAAAGACGTTTATTGCGGATTTGGTAAAGACGATGACGCTCAAGATTGAGAAGCGCGCAGAGAAGCTAGGAACGACTATCAAGCTAATTGGCCAAATACATCAGGATGATCTGGGGGGACTTAAAGCCGAATTGCAACAGAGCGAACCGACAATCGTTTTAGACCTGGAAGAAATATTCTTGGTGGACGTGGACGCGATTCGTTTTCTCGTAGAGTGCGAGGCTCAACAGGTAAAGATCAACAATTGCTCGCTCTACATACGGGAGTGGATACAAAGAGAACGAAGTAGATAAAAACGTCCGTGAACACCTTGATTATGTGAGGGCTGCAAAAATGGCTAGTGACCACTATCTAAGTGCCGGGCGCCCTGCCCCGAGCCAACGATCCGGCGCCACAATCGGTAGGCCCATGGCGCCGCTAGGTCGCGAAAGTCGCTCATGCTGCGACAACGTAAATGGACCGAGAGAACGCATGCTGAGCAACCGAAAAACGATTCACGTCGAATGGGGTGACTGCGATCCGGCCGGAATCATGTATTACCCGCGCTATTTTGCTTATTTCGACAACTGCACGGCAGCGCTGTTCGAAGCGGCCGGTCTGCCCAAGCATCAGATGCTGAAGGTGTACGGAATCATAGGCATCCCCATGGTGGACACGCGTGCACGCTTTCTCGCGCCCTCTCGCTTTGGAGATCGGGTGGTCGTTGAATCCTCAATCTCGCAGTGGCGTCGCAGCAGCTTCGATGTGCAGCACAAGTTGTTCAAAGACGATGTTCTGGCCGTAGAATGCTCGGAAACGCGCGTGTGGGTAACGTGCTCAAAGACGCAACCCGAAACGATCGAGAGTCGGCAGGTTCCGCAAGAGGTAATCGCCAGATTCGGGCTCCGCTAAGGCCCAGACAATTCGAGATTCAGCTTGTTGATAATGCATAGGTAAACCATGTCGTTTTTAGCTGATCTGGGCGATTTGGATTTGGTCTCAATAGGCCTCTTGCAACGTATTCTTCTGGTAACCGACGGCACCCTAACGGATTTGCTGCAGGTTGCGTTCCTTGAGCCAATTGGAGTTCTCAAACTCGCCGTAGATGTTGGAAAAATGCGCACGCCGCTTGAGCCGCTTGAATTAAAGCGTGGCGATCTTTGTATGAACAGATCCATCCTGCTTTACGGGCGGAATACCGGTAATAATTATGTCTACGCAGAATCCACAGTGGCTGTAGATAGGCTCCCCAAAGAGTTTTGTGAAGAACTGATTGGCTCAAACAAGCCGATAGGCCGCCTGTGGTCAGAGCATGGAGTTGAAACGCGTAAAGAGTTACTTCACATATCTAAATGCTCGTCCCCGGCGCTATTAGCGCATTTTAGTTTGACTGCTGCGCACTGCGTGCTTCTCAAGCGCAGTTACCGGCTTGTTACCAGTAGGCGCCCAGTCATTGTCATAACGGAATACTTTCCTGATAAGTACAGTGAGGCGACGTGTGACACCTTCCGCCAGCGATAGGCCTTTGCGCAAGAACGTAGGGAATCAGCCGAGCTCCCTCCTGGCGTATGTATCTATTGACGATCATCCCATGTCCTATCCCATGACCGATGATCTTCGGATCCAATGGACAGAGCTACTTCTGCCGCCGGCCTTTTTTGAAAGACAATTGCCCATCTCTGAGAAATCTAGCGTGGCAATTCACCAGTTTCGTTCCGAGATCGCGAAGATCCTCGAGGCTGATGACCATCGTTTGCTTGTGGTGGTCGGACCTTGTTCGATTCACGACGCGCGAGCCGCGCGCGAATATGCTGTCCTCCTGAAGGGCGCAATCGAGGAGTTTGGCCGGGAATTGCGCCTGGTGATGCGCCTGTATCTTGAAAAGCCCCGCACCACCGTCGGCTGGAAAGGCCTAATCAATGATCCGTATCTTGACCAGTCGTTCAAAATCAACGATGGCCTGAGATTGGCACGGCACTTGCTCGTGGACTTGGCCGAAATGGGCGTGCCTGCGGGAACTGAGTTCCTGGATATGATCATCCCTGAATATTTGGCAGGCTTGGTCAGCTGGGGAGCGATCGGAGCGCGAACGACCGAGAGCCAATTGCATCGACAACGGGTTTCGGGTCTAGCGTGTCCGGTGGGTTTCAAGAATAGCACCTCGGGCGACGTTCAGGTTGCGATTGAAGCGATTCAATCGGCGGCGCATCCTCACTGCTTTCTCGGCCTTACGAAAAATGGACAGTCGGCAATCTTTGTTACAACTGGTAATCCGCTGTGCCATGTGATCCTCCGCGGCGGGCGCACTACGGTGAACTACAAAGCAGATTCGATATCTCAGGTGGCATGCATGCTTGAGAAAGCAGGGCTGCCGCCGCGATTGATGATCGATTGCAGTCACGATAACAGCCGGAAAGATCATCGCCAACAGCCTTCTGTCTGCCGCGAGGTAGCAGAACAGATCAGGCAGGGTAATCGGCGGATCATTGGCGTGATGATGGAAAGCAATCTGGTGGCGGGGGCGCAGAAGCTGGTCGTTGGCCAATCATTGGTCTATGGGAAAAGCATAACCGACCCGTGTATGGGCTGGCAAGAGACCCACGATCTATTGCGGCTATTGGCCGAGGCGGTGCGGACCGGACGCTAGACCAAGTTGCGAAGCTGCTCTGTTGTTTAGTCTCGCATGCAAACCCAGGCAATCACAAATGTCGCTTCAGTTACGCTAATGCTCTTCTCATATGGAGCGGCTCGATTCGTTGCGCCCCAGGCGTCCTCGAATTTATACACGCTTCCCCTCGGCCAGCTTGCCTAAGATCTGGACTCAGGTCACCTAGGAGTCTGGCGCCGGGTGATTAGCGAAGCACTGGCAGCGTGCTCGTCCTCGATAGGAATAAACTGGCATCCGCTGCGCGTCTCCGCCGCCATCTCCGGCACAAAGGTGATGCCCATACCAGCTGCTCGCGCAATAAGGACTCGAATTGCTCAAAGACGTGCACCGAATGCTCTTTGTCGTAGTAACTTCCAAGGGCGCTATCACCCTCTTTCTTTTGCCCCCAGGTTGTTCACCTGTGTGGCAACATCAGGCGCAGCCCAGTTCACCTGCTTCTTGATTCATAGAAAATACAAAAATCCATTTCAAGAGGCGCGTCGGAAGGCAGCGTCGGAAGTTGCGCCACAGCGGAAGCTAGCAGGATCGCGCGGGAGATGGATTGTCTATAGTCCAGCTAAGGAGCGTGAGAATCTTGGGTCAATACAAGCAGTTGCTAGATATCAATACTTATCGGGACGCAGCGGCGGGCCGTCGGCCAATCCAGCGCATGGTTCGTCCATCCTTATCGAGAAGAGGATCTCGGTTAAAATCTCGTCGAATCGAGATTCTCCAACTTAAACGCTTGGGACGGGGTCGTTTCTTCTGCTTCAGGAACGTAAATAGGGCAGCTGAAGTTTTCTTCTTGGAGCCGGGTGCCAGCAAACCGAAATAACGGATTGCATGCTGATAACGATCTGGAACGTGGTCGGCCAGAGCTGCAACGAATTCCTCAATTGAATACCGGGTGATGACTCTGCGCTTTTCACGGAGGTCCTTCGTCCAAAACTGAACCTCCATGTCTGTAATCTTGGTAAAACGGCGTTGCGCGATCGGGGGTCTCCGGACGTAGCGGCCGGCATATCGCAAAAAATGAGCCTTTGATTTGAATTGGTCGATATCGATATTCCACCAGCGTTCATATTGGGTTACAAGCAAGGCTTTGAGGGCGCTGGAGTCTGTGGCGAGCACATTGGCTCTTAGTGCGGTTCGCACGTAGTTGATAACAGCATAGCGCCACATATGCATTAGCGCGCGCTTGTCGAAGTGCAGTGAAGCGATCCAGCGCCCGTCAGATTCATTCAGGCCCCCAGCCGAGACCAACATATGGAGATGGGCATTGAATGTCAGATGGCGGCCAAAACTGTGAGGTACGACCATCAGCAAGACTCGGACACCATATTTGGCCTTGACCCACTGTTGGACTACGGTGGCTCCGAGGACTGGCAGGTCGTGAAGAAGGTGCCGATTTGTCCGAAAGATTGGCCACAGAACATTCGGCATTGTCAGGACGATGCCTGCGTATGGAATATCAGGAAGGCTGGCCCACTGTTCCCGTTGCCACAGAATAGTGGCTCGATGTCCGCAACTGGGGCAGGACCTGGATTTGCAGGGATGGAAAAACTCTCTCACTTCGCCTTCGGAGGCATATACTTCCGCCCCCAGAGCAGGCGTTCTACAAATTGCCACCTTGTTGAAGTTCTCATGCACCGCCTGGCGGACGCCTGGGCGGCTCCAGAAATTGCGACTAGCGCTCAAGACCTGCTTTAGCGGCTGGTAGCTTCGCATATATCCATCTGTGGAAAATCCAGCGCTAACGCAAGATCCTCAGTCAGATAAATGGCCTTTCCATGTCCTTTAACCACGGACACTTTGAGAGAACTGATTTGGTTGGGTCGAAGCGCAGCAAGACGATTGGCCAGTTCTCCTGGATCAGGCACACTTAGAGATCTCTTTGGTCGATGACGTGAAACAAGTTCTTGTGTTGTTTTGTTGAGGCCCTTCTTCGTCCGCTGCCACCACAAAGCTTCCAACTGTTTTTCTGGTGGCATCTGACTCCAAGTCCAAGCTCGGTGAATACTGATCTCTTTGCTTTTTAGAGCCTCCAGGATGTCCGGCTGCGCTGCGGTCAGCAGGTGCTTGACCTTGCTCACGTTGCCTAGAGACACCCCTGCGGCGGCGGCAATCTCAGAGCGGACATCTAACCTGTCAGCTTCCGTCAATTTTGACGACCCTTTATGCTGACCGCCGGATCGCTGGTTTGACAATGCTTTCTCCTTGAACAAGGGTTCAAACTCAAGCGCCAAGAGAATTCGGTTGAAGGCGCTCAACCCGTCTGATCTCCGATGAGTCTGGAGAATCCAGCGAAGGGCATTTTCCTCTGTAAGGGCGTACATGATGCACGGAAGAATGGATCGGTCTTGAGATAACGCAAGTTTCCACCGGGCATAACCGTCGAGAATTATGTGCTCGTGCGTGATCATGAGTGGTTCTCTAAATGCTTGATCGCCGCGTTCGGCTAAAGCGGACAATTTGGGCACAGAAACCGCGATTTGATGTTTGAGGTAAATCGGGTGGGCTCTGAGTTCGTCAACTCGGCAAGATGCGACTTCAGCCTGAGAGTCAACGTGATCGTGAGCGGCTAGATGGGCTGAAGGCTGGACTTCAAGCATTGGCGGTCCCCTGACCACCAGCTGCACATAACCTTTGCGCGCCTAGGTTCGATCCTAGGTGATGCGCAACAGTGAGAGGGAAGTGTGCCGTAAATGTGCCGTGCGTGTAGCAGCGGCCATCAACTTCAGGCTACTTCTGCAACCCCTACGATTCCTTCCGTGCGAGCTGGTTATTGGGGCAAGAGATTGATTCTATTAGGCGATAGATCCTTGTTCGAGATTTTGGTCGCCTGACTACGAATCAGAAGGCCGGGAGTTCGAATCTCTCAGGGCGCGCCATCTAATCAATAACTTACGGTTCCGACTTCCATCCTGCTAAAGCCACTGTGGCTGTGTGGCTGTTTCCCTCGGAAAATCAGACGCCCTCGAGATCCAGCAGATAATCATTGCAACATCTTAGTTTCGTTCCTTCGGTCGATGATGTCCTTGATCCGGCTGACGTCCGGATGCATGTAAACCATTGTCGTCTTAAGGTCGCTATGCCCCATGGTCTCTCTAACCAGGGACGGGTCCTTGGCTTCCGCCATCGTCACAGTCCCGAAGGTGTATCGGGCGCAATAGAGTTTCATTTGATCCGGGATATTGAGTGCGCAGGCTATGGAGCGGAACTTGCGCTGCAATGCTCCGAGTTCGATGTGGCCGGAACTTGCCCTCGCAGAAGGGAAGAGCCAGCCCTCCCGCTGGTCGCTTTGCATTCTGGTCCGCAGGATAGCGAGGACGCGCTCACTGAGCGGTATTCGACGGCGAGCGTATTTCGTCTTGCCCATCGGATTGAAGTACACAGCTCCCCCCACGTCGACTTGCTCGCGACGCATCGTGACAACTTCACTCGGGCGCATTCCACAATCAAGCATGATCGTAAACACTTCACGCAATGGCGCCGGTTCACACTTCTGGTAGCGCCGCGTGTCATCGGCATGCTCAACAGCTTTCAGCAACCTGAGTTCGTCGTCGATCGATATCATCACTTCTCGCCGAGGGGCGTACAGCAATTTGACTTTAGGAATTTTCCGCAGAACGTCTTTTTCGAGAGCTTCGCAGCGTTCCAAAAACCTCATTGCGGGGCCCTATCCCAAATCGCTGATTTGCAACGGACGCCGGATCATCTAACGCCGTTTCTAAACCACCTGATTGTGGAACGCAACTGACTTCCCAGAAGAGGACTTCTGGCCCCTTTATTGTGCGTCGTTAAACTTCCGAGTTGCTCGTCAAGCACTCACAGCGAGTGGAGGGGTACAGTCGCAAAGCCTAGTGGTCGCGAGCGAGGATACGCGCGAGACTCCTCGCGCGGCGTGAAAACGCAACGCGTCGGAATTGTGCCACAGGGCCACGAGTACAAACAATGCGCAGGGCGATACAGCCTCATCCGCAATCTTCTATAATTAGCCCGCAAATGCCTCTCGCCCCCGGCTCAAAGCTTGGCCCTTACGAGATCCTCGCCGCCCTCGGCGCGGGAGGCATGGGAGAAGTCTATCGCGCCCGCGATCCACGCCTGGGCCGCGACGTGGCGATCAAGGTATTACCCGCCGGCTCGGCGGGCGATTCCGAGCGCATGCGTCGCTTCGAGCAGGAGGCGCGAGCCACGGCTGCGCTCAGCCATCCGAATATTCTCGCCGTGTTCGACATTGGCAGCCAGGACAATTTCCCCTACATCGTCTCCGAACTACTCGAAGGAGAAACCTTTCGAGCGCGCCTGATCAGCGGTCCGCTGCCCGTGCGCAAAGCAGTCGATTATGCGCTCCAGACCGCACGCGGACTTACCGCCGCCCACAATCACGGCATTTTCCATCGCGACCTTAAGCCGGAAAACCTCTTCATCACCTGCGACGGGCATGTGAAGATTCTCGACTTCGGCCTGGCCAAGTTGACCATGCCTGAGCTGGGTGCTCCCGGCTTGTCGGCGGAGGCGACGCTCGATTCCGTCACTGGCCGCGGCGCACTGCTGGGTACGCTTGGTTACATGTCTCCCGAGCAATGCCGCGGAGCCGCTGTTGACGCGCGCTCTGACCTGTTTAGCTTCGGCGCGGTGCTCTATGAAATGCTGAGCGGCAGCCGTGCCTTTCGCGGCGACACGACGGCCGATACCATTAGTTCGATTCTGAAAGAAGAGCCTCCAGACTTGTCCGCCACAGGCCGCGATGTGCCGCTCCTACTGGAGCGGATCGTTCACCATTGCCTGGAAAAAGATCCGGCTGATCGCTTCCAGTCTGCGCGCGACATCGCCTTCGCATTGGAGGCGTTGTCTTCCATTTCATCGCCTGCAGCGTCGGCTACGAGCTCCGCCGCGCCTGCGGTGACAAAACCGGGAAAGTCCTGGCTCGCTCCCGCGTTGCTGGGAGTCATCGGAATCCTAGTTGCGGCCGTGGCGCTGCTTTTCGTTCGCCTGAACGCCCCTCCTGCTGAGCCGCCGAGCTATCGTCAGCTCACGTTTGGACGCGAGTTCATCTCTTCTGCCCGCTTCGCACCCGACCAGCGAACTATCATCTACAGCTCGGCGCACATCGGGATGCAGACCGAACTTTTCTCACTTGCGCCTGACAGTCACGCCCCTGTAAGCCTGGGTCTGAAAGATGCTGACATCGAATCTATCTCTCCCACTGGAGAGATGCTCCTGATCCAGAAGCGACGAGAGCTTGGTAGAAATGTCAAAGTTGGCTTGCTGGCGAGGGCGCCGCTAAGTGGCGCAGCTCCCCATCCTATGATGAGCGATGTCGTGGACGCCGATTGGGGCCCCGACAACCAGATCGCCGTCGCCCACTACGTGGACGGACACTTTCGCATTGAGTACCCCATCGGCCACGTTCTGTATGAGCCCGCCACCGGCTGGTTAACCAACGTGCGCGTCTCGCCCAGGGGAGGCTGGGTGGCATTCGCCGAGCATCCCACCTTGGGAGACAGCGCTGGGAATGTGGTGATGGTAGACTCTTCGGGCCGCAATCGGACTCTGTCCCCGCGGCAGTCGGCCATTGAAGCGGTTAACTGGGCTCCCTCTGGCAAGGAAGTATGGTTCACCAGCGCGGAAGAAAGCACTAAGTTTCAGCTCTGGGCCGTCGATCTTTCGGGCCATACCCGTGTGGTCAACCGAATTCCGGCCACACCAACCCTCTACGATATCGCCCGCGATGGGCGCGTTCTTCTCGGGCAAAATATCTTTCGAATCCTCGCCTACGTACGAGGAATTGGTCAGGATCGAGAACAAGATGGGACCATTCAAAATTGGAGTGACGCTTCGGCCATTTCACCTGACGGCCGACAAGTGCTGTTGAATGAAGAGGGGGCTAATAGCGGACCTGATTACGACGTTTACGTCCGTTCAAGCGATGGCGCAGCGCCCGAACGCGTTGGCGATGGCGTGGGCTACGATTTCTCACCGGACATGAAGTGGGTTCTGTCGTCCCTTATTCTGCACATTCCCCGTCAGCTTTTTCTGATTCCCCTTGGCCCGGGGGAGACGAAGCAGATCACGCATGATTCCATCGACCGGAGTTACGCTCGTTTTCTCCCGGATGGCAAGAATGTTGTATTTAGCGGCACGGAACCGGGTCACAAATCGCGCATCTACGTACAAGCCATCGATTCGGGAACTGGACGCCCGATTTCTCCCGAGGGAGTGAGCGGATTCGTCCCCACTGCGGACGGTAAGTTCGTGTTTGGCTTCTCCGATTCCGTGGCGCTATATCCCGTGGATGGTCAGGGAACGCCCCGCCTGGTTCGCGGCATCCATCCCGACGAGGCAATCTTTTCTGTGTCGCGTGACGGGCGCTCGGCGCTGGTTGGGGTGCTCGGTAGCTATTCGGCGGATGTGATGCGCGTGGATCTGGCCACTGGCCGCCGCGAGTTGTTCAAGAAAATCGGTCCATCCGACCCCGCAGGGGTTGACTTGGTCGATGCGGCATTCACTCCCGACGGCAAATCCTATGCCTATTCCTGCTTCAACGCTCTGAGCCAACTCTATTTGGTGGAGGGATTGCGATAAGGCGCGGATTGTCCTTTCATCCCTCATCTTGATCATCGCTAAGTCAAAGTTCTGCTCGAATATTCGTATGTCAATGTGGCAATGTGAGGCAGTGGATTGTCCGCCATTCGGAAGTTCGTCAGAAACAGGCTTCGAGGAGATTGATGGCGGTTTCCCCGAAGAGAACTTCTGGGGCGCGTCGTTGAGACACGGAGAGTACCGTCCGCGCGCATAACTTCCGTTTAGCCTGTCACAGTGACCCGAGCCCACAGATCAGCGCCACCTACGCCGTCTTTTGCGCGAAGTAGTAGTGGTTGTCGCCTTCATCACGGTGCACTCCAACGAGCGACATGCCTTCGGCGCCCAGTGCGTTTCGGTACGCCTCGTGGCCGAGCGGGATTCTTGCGCCTCCCCTGGCTAGAACAGAAAAAACAGCTTAAGATGTCCATCTATTCCCGTCGCAGACTGGCACGGAATCCAATTGGGTACGAGGTTCACGATGATCACGAACGCAAGCCCAACGCAAAATGTGGCTAACCAACTGCCCGCGGCAAATGGGCTGGCAATAGTCCGTCTCACGATCGGCGCAATGTTTGTGTGGGTCTTCTTCGAAAACCTCGGAAAGGGTCTTTACACTACAGCGGGTTATGCGAACCTGATCAATTACTACCTTAAGGCGAGTCACGCGCCGGCCGCGTGGAAGGCAGTCATGGCCCTGGCAGCGAATCATGCCGCCATGGCGGCTCCCATGCAGGGCTTGACCGAGATCTCTCTCGGGATCTTGCTCATCGTCGGTTTGCTGACGCGCCCGGTCGCCTTTGTAGCGTTCCTGTACCTCGCCAGCCTGTGGATTTCTGAGTGGGGCACGTCTTGGATTTGGGAGCTGCTAGTTCCAGTGGTCGCATCACTTGCGCTCGCGGTGGGGCGGGCCGGTCGAGCCTGGGGCGTCGACGCCTTGCTAGCGAGGCGCCGGCCGTCCTCCCCATGGTGGTGACTTGAGCCAGGATCGAATGCGAGTGTCGGTCGTCATTCCTACGCAAAACGAAGCGCAGTCCATCGGCCGCGTATTAGCTGATCTCCCGGCCGATATTGTCACTGAGGTCCTGGTTGTAGATAGCAATTCAACCGACGGGACTCCCGAGATCGCCGCAAAGATGGGAGCCCGGGTCCTCCACGAACCTCGTCGTGGATACGGGCGCGCCTGTTTGACCGGACTGGCTGCCGCTAGTAGCCCTGACATTGTAGTGTTCCTCGACGGCGATTACAGCGATCGACCAGATGAACTGTCACTTCTCCTGGCTCCAATCATTGACGGCCGCGCAGATATTACGCTCGGTTCGCGCCTGGGGAAGCAGAGCATTCGTGGGGCGTTGCCTTGGCACGCCGCGTTTGGCAACCGCCTGGCGGCTGTCCTGATCAGGCTTTTGTATGGTCTAAGGATAAGCGACCTCGGACCGTTTCGTGCTGCGCGAGCAGATGTGCTTCTGCAGCTTGACCTTCAGGAGAAAACATACGGCTGGGCGGTTGAAATAGTTCTAAAAGGTACGCTCGGTGGATTCCGCATCGTTGAAGTGCCGGTGAGCTACTATCCGCGAATTGGGAAATCGAAGATCAGCGGTACGCTGAAGGGGACTGTTGGAGCGGCGTGGTTCATCCTCTCACTGATAGTGCGCTATTATTTTCGGCATCGAAGGACCAGGGTTGCACGGCCAGCGTAAGTCCTGGCACATGATCTCCTATGGAATGCTCCAGCGAAAACAATACACATTCGCCGAAGAGTGGCCGCACGCTGGTTGTCATGGCAAAGGCACCGCGGCCGGGCATGGTCAAGACCCGTTTAGCTCAAAGCCTTCCAGTTGAGGCCGTCACCGGTCTCTATCAGTGCCTTTTGGACGACACAATGGCGCTAGCGTGCTCGTTGGGCACTGTGGAGGTCGCCATGATGTGCCCTGCTTCGGATATCGATGAACTAACTCGGTTGGTACCAGGCGGAGTGGGTGTCGTAGCGCAGAAAGGCGAGGGCCTTGCGGCAGGCTTGACCTCGGTGTTTGCACACTTCGCAGCGTCTGGCCGGCAACGCGTTATTGCCTTCAACAGCGACAGCCCTCATCTGCCGCCGTCAGTGCTTGAGAGCGCGTTCGAGGCTCTCAGCGGGCACGACGTGGTTGTTGGGCCCACGCATGATGGCGGCTATTATCTCGTGGGGGCCAAGACCGCCCATCCATCTCTTTTCGATGGCGACGGCATGGGCACGAAGAGTGCGCTTGACGCGCTGCTGGTGCACGCTCGCGGGCTGCAGCTTTCCGTTGGCTTCACAAATCCCTTCTATGACATCGACGTGGAGAGCGACTTGACTCGGCTTGCCGCAGAACTGCGGCACGCTCCGGCCAGGGCGCCGCGAACGGCGGTCTGGCTGAAACAGTGGGGACAGACGGTGGCACAGTTGCGGACAAGCACAGGAGAGCTGTGAAGCTCACGCCATCGCACAGGCTGTACGCGTTCGGAGTGATCTTACTTGTGGCTCTGACGGTCTGCTCGCGCAAATTCAGCAGCATGGGCGCACCGTCCTTCATCATTCCGCTGGCAGTTGCCGGCATCGCGTACCTCCTGGCCATTCGTGAGTTTTTTTCTACGCCGAGATTCCAGCATCGCGTCATCGTCATCGGGCTCGTGCTGGCTGCTCTATGGCGTCTTCCATTTATACTGATGCCGCCGGGACCGGATGATGACGTTCATCGATATGTTTGGGATGGCCATGTGCAGCGGCTCGGCTATAACCCTTATATTGTCGTTCCCAGCGACCCTGCGCTCGGCGGGTTGCACACACCCGAGACCCGCACGCTGAACAACCCGGACGTACCGAGCCCATATCCGGCGGGCGCGCAGTTCTTCTTCCGCGCCGTAACAGCGATTCATGAATCTGTCTTTGCGCTGAAGGTAGCATTCGTAATTTGCGATTTGGCGATCATTTTCGTTTTGCTCGATGTATTGCGTCGCAGTGGGCAAGGAGTGCACTGGGTCCTGGCTTATGCCTGGAATCCACTGCTGGCGGTGGAGGTGGCGGGCAGCGGCCATATCGATATTGTCGGCGTGCTGCTGCTGTTGGTGTCTATTGCGGCGCTGGCACGGCACTGGCGCGCGGTTGCAGCGCTGGCATTCGGGCTGGCTGTTGCCGTGAAATTTCTCCCGATTGTACTGCTGCCACTTTACTGGAAACGTGTTCGTATTCGCGATGCCGCGCTCGCGGCAACCGTGGTCGGACTCCTGTACGTCCCATTTTTAAACCACGGGCGGATTCCTATCGGCTCACTCGGCACTTACGTGCAGAGTTTCCGCTTTAATGATCCGGTGTTTCGAACGCTTGAGCGAGTAGCGGCTCCGCAGATTGTAGTTGGACTGGCAGTGTTCGTCGGCTTTCTTGTTGCAATCTGGCTTAGAAGCAAGACCCCAGCATCGTCTGCCGACGCATTTGCATGGCCCATGGCAGCATCGCTTCTGTGTGCTCCGGTCGTATATCCATGGTACCTTCTCTGGCTGCTGCCGTTCATGCGGTCGGCCTCGACCGTGCCGCTTATCATCTGGACCGTTAGCATCATTCCAACATATTACGTATGGCATTTGCGCACGCTTGGTCGTCCGTGGCTGGTTCCTGGCTGGGTCATGCTGCTGGAATACGGATCCGTGGCAGTGGCTTATGCAATTCTCGAGTTTCGCCGGTTCACACGACCGGCTGTACAATTTACCGAGGAGCGAACTTCATGAAAAACGCGAGACGTGCAACGATGATCTGTCTTCTGGCTTTCGGGATGCTGGCCCTTTCGGCGACCGCCTGGGCACAGAAAGCGCCAATTGCCGAACAGATCGCCAAAACTTATGGCCTCGATTCATGGGGACAAATCGAAGCGGTCCGCTACACCTTCAACCTGGACCTTCCCGCACTCAATCTCAAACTCTCCAGGACGTGGACGTGGGAGCCCAAAGCCAACCGAGTCACCTATGAAGGAAAAGACAAGGCAGGCAATCCGGTGAAGGTTACATATGTGCGCTCTCAGCTCGACAGCCAGCCTGACAACGTCAAGAAAGAAATCGATCCGGGTTTCATCAACGATCAGTACTGGCTGGTTTTCCCCTTTCATGCCCTCTGGGATACCGGGGCCACCGTGGAAGATAAAGGCATGCAGAAACTGCCGACAGGCAAGGGCTCAGCCAGGCACGTCGTAGTGAAATATCCTTCGAATATCGGCTACACGCCCGGCGACACCTGGGAGCTCTATCTTGGAGCTGACAACCGAGTGCAGCAAATGGTCTTTCACCACGGTGGCAGCGCAAAGCCGAACCTCGTCGTGGCGACTTGGGCAGGCTATAAAAAGGCAGGCCCTCTGCTTATCTCAACGGACCACCATGGTACGGCGGACGGCAAGCCGATGACCCTCACCTTTTCTGACGTTGCCGTTAAGCTGACGGGCTCAGACACTTGGATCAAGGCGCAATAACAGCGGGCTGGCTTGGCTATTTAGGCGCGGAGTTCAAGCGGAAGACGAGAAAATAGTCTTGTTCGTCTCCCTTCACAAAGTCGTACTGTTCTTGTAATTGATAACCGGCCTGGGCGGCTTCCTGTATGACCACATCACGAGAGACGCCGTGGTCATCGCCTTTGCCATTGCGATCAATGATGCCGACCCTTGCTCCGCTGCGCAGGGAGCTGCGCAAGTTCTGAAGCAGCAGCACGGGATGCGCGACCTCATGATAGGTTTTCAACAGCAGCACGGAATTAATGCTGTTTTTCGATAGTCCTGGATCATCCTCTTTGCTCAGGATCGCGTGAACGTTGCCAATGCCGTCCCGCTGAGTGCGCCTATTTATATAGGCGATGGACTCTGGATTGATGTCCACGGCGTAGACAATTCCAGTGTTTCCCACACGCTTTGCCGCGCGAACCGTGAACCATCCTGAACCAGCCCCAATGTCAGCAACGTTGGCGCCTTCCTTAATGCCAAGAATGTCCATCACGCGTTGGACCTGTAGCTTCTCGTCACGGTCTTTATTTTCAAAAATAGAAAGATCGCCGGTGTATGGCTGACTTGTCTTGCGCGGCGCAGGCTGAGAATTGGTAGTCGCGCTGTTTTGTGCTTCCAGGACCGTCAAGATTGCAAACTGTGAAGCGCTGGGAGCAACAAGCACAAAGAGAGAAATGAAGACGGCAAATAGTAAGAGGCTCGCCTTGTGTGCAGGAACGAAACGTCGCATGCTCAACTCCTCGCGATCACGACTGTAGTGCAGGAACTGCTCAGCTTGGGCAGATCGCGGATGGCGGCCATGCGGACCTGCAAGCTAGGGCGTTCCCCGCGAACGATCGGACAGTAGTAGTCAGGTTCCACCAGCGCGCCCTGGAGACGGCGACGTCCGGCACAGCCACCATGGCATGAGTCCCGGAACTCGCAGGGCTGGCACGCTTCAGGAAGCGAGCGGGCCTGGCGGAAAGGCGCGGAGTCTAGAATGTCGAGCCCCATCGAGATGAAATCCGACAGCGGCTCTCCCGATCCCGGCCAATAAACGCAAGGCTGTGTCGTGGCGCGCGGCGTAACCCTCACGGTGGTTACGCCACATCCTCCCCGGAGCGGCGGGAGACCCGCCATCGCTCGGACCAGCGGCTCACCAATGGCGATGACGTCCGTTTCCGCAAAGAGACACTGGAACCCTTCCCAATACTCTTCGTAGGACAACGCATAGATATCGGATCGCACCGCCTGGTACACGTTCACCCGCAGGGGAGCGTCAAACTGTTTGGCTACTCGAGCGACCTCCGCCAGACGCAAGTAGTTCGCCTTCATCATGACCGCGATGATCGTTACAGGCACGCCGAGCCTTACGCAACGTTCTGCTTGCCGGTGGATCAGCTCCCAATTGCCATATCCGCGCTGTGCATCCTGTTCCGCTTGCGTCGGGTAGTCGAGAGAAAATTCAATATCGTGAAAGGCGCGCAACTCGGTGTCGTCCAACACTGCAACACTGTGGCCGTTGGAAGTGATCGTAAGCTTGATGGGTTTTTTGCGTAGATACACCAGAATCGCTTTAAAATCCGGATGCATGCCGTTCTCACCGGTGCCCAGATTCACCGAATGGACATGTAGCCGCTCCATGACTGATTTCACTTGATCCAGAGAGAGTCGATCCGTGCGGGCTGGATCCCGGTAGCAGAATGCACAGGAGAGGTTACATTCGTTGGTGAGCCCGATCCCAAGCGAAATCGTGGCATCAGGCGCCCTCGCACTGGATCCGGTGCCCGAAGCTTCGACAGGGATGTTGGTCACGCACCGCCCTCCGCTACCGAACCCATGCAGCGTGCCAGGCATTGTACGTAGCGGGAGACTGCGGCATAGTCTGGCCGGCTGCCTAGCTTCCGCTCCAGCGCAAAAATCGGTTCGTATTCCGCGGTGCGAGAAACCCGGGACGGCAAATAATCCGCAAGAACGCGTACACCCCGCTCGGCAATCGCCGCCAGCGACGCCTCTGTCAGCATGGCTCGCAAACCATCAGACGTAAATAGTCGTACCCTGCCTCCGTACAGTGATTCTTGGGCCCACTCAGCCGTGAGGCCATTTTCCGTTGCTTCCAAATCGCCCGCTTGGATCGCGGCCTTGAATACTTCGCCTGCCTGGTTACGTACGAGAACCGACAATATCGCCGATGCATCCCGCAAGGTGCGAGCCGCACCGCGTAACACAGCACCCGGGTCGTCGCAATATTCCAGGATGTTGTGGCAGAGAATTACATCGAACAATCGAGTGGGGAACAAGTTCGCCAGTTGAGTAGCGTCGCCGTGTTGCAGTACGACCTTGTCCGTAACCCCTGCTTCCCGTGCCGCGCGCTTTGCGATATCGAGCATTGCTGGCGAGGAATCCAGCAGTGTGACGTGAAGGCCAATCCGCGCCAGGCGAATGGCAGCCGCTCCCGTGCCGCACCCGAGATCAAGTGCACGCAACGGAGGTTTGGCCTGCAAGGGAAGAAAATCCTGGAGGTTGGCAAAGGCCAAGTCAGAGCGCAACCGACCCTCGGGCGTATCGAGGTAGGCGGCATACCGGTTCGCGCCGTCCTGGAAGCGTTCACTGTCGGCCTTGGCAGTCATCTTCATGCGACCCCGCAAACGAAGTCATTCCCCGATCCAATCGCACGTAAGGAACCAGTGCGTAAGTCAAAAGGATAAGAGTACTCAGACGTCGTCACTGGTCATTATATTTGAGCCGCCGCGCCACAACTTCCGTGTGGTCGGCAATCCGGAAGCAATCCCGGAGTTTGTTTGGCGCTTCGTCCTAGTTGTCCAGAAACGGGCTTCTGGGAAGCACCAAAGCCGTTCCCGGCGGATCATCGGCTAACCGGAGGCAAATCCGCCGAGATATCCATCGGACGACCACGGGAATTTAAAGCCGTGGATCGTTCCAAAATAATCTTATTTTGGAGATATGTGCGGTTAAAGACTGATTGACTTTCCGCTTTTGTCATTTTAAATTCCTTCGTCATTCAAAATCCCGTCCCACCCATATCTACTTCAGGAGCGGCGCAAGTGCGAGCGAGGGCCTGTCTATATTCCATCGTGTTCTTATGTATTTCATCTGCTTTCCTCATTGCTCAGGCTAGTTCACCACGAGACAAATACGTTCCCGGACATATTCTAGTCAAGTTTCGTTCCAACGCGAGCCGGACGGCGGTCATCGCCGCGCACCGCGCCATGCTTGCCGACGTTGTCCATACCTTTAGCAGCGTTGAAGGCCTGCAGCTCGTTCATCTGCCAGCTGCTGCCAAAATGAGGGAAGCTCTCGCTGCCTACCGCTCGAACCCTGACGTGTTGTATGCGGAACCTGACTACATCGTGCGCTCTTCCCAAACGCCAAATGACCCTCTATTCTCAGGTATGTGGTCACTGCTCAATGCAGGGCAGAATGGCGGTACTGCTGGCGCTGACATTAAAGCGACATCAGCCTGGAATCTCACGACCGGAAGCCCCGGCGTGGTGATTGCCGTCCTCGATACGGGCATTGACTACACCCATCCTGACCTGGCCGCAAACATTTTTACCGGGCCGATCTGCCCTGGCGGTATCGTATGTCATGGAGTCAATGAAACATCAAACATCTTTCATGATGGCAATGATCCATTCGATGACAACGGCCATGGCACTCACGTTTCGGGAACCATCGGAGCTGTGGGCAACAATAACCTCGGGGTCATGGGCATCAACTGGAATGTAACTATCCTACCGTGCAAGTTCCTGAATGCGGATGGTTTCGGCGGGATCTCCGATGCTATTAAGTGCCTTGACTTCATCAAGGCATTGAAGGACACGCAAGGAATCAACATTGTCGCCAGCAATAACAGCTGGGGCGGAACCTCTTTCTCCCAGGCGCTGCAGGATGCTATTGATCGTCAGAGGCAGAGCGGCATTCTCTTCATCGCCGCTGCAGGTAATGACTTCGCCGACAACGATATTCGACCCTTTTATCCTGCCGGCTTCCCGTTGCCGAACATCATTGCTGTTGCGGCAACGGACCGGACGGATCACCGCGCCTTCTTTTCCAATGTAGGACATCACACGGTGCACATCGGTGCTCCGGGACAGGAAATTCTCAGTACTTTGCCGGGTGGGAAATATGGCTTGGAAAGCGGCACCTCGATGGCAACGCCTCACGTCACCGGCGTCGCAGCACTGCTTGCGGCGCAGGACCCCACCCGCGACTGGCGCGCCATCAAGAATCTCATTCTGGCCGGCGGCGATCCTACCGCGGATCTGGCGAAAACCGTTTCAGGACGCAGGCTCAACGCCTTCAGTTCTCTCAGCTGCGCAAATTCCACTGTGCAAGGGCGGTTGCTGCCGGCAACCGACTTAGTCTCCGGCAGTATTGGCGCTCAGGTGGTTCTATCTGTGCTGAACATCAATTGCGCCCAACCTGGAGGCGCGGTACAAGCAACCGTCTCTCCGGGAGGGCAGAGCATTCAGCTTGCCGATGACGGTCTCGGCGCCGACGTTGCAGCTGGCGACGGCATTTACACCGGCACTTTTACGCCAGGCGCCACTGGCGTTTTCACGGTTACTTTCAGCACCGGAGATATTCTAACTCTGCAGGTCCTCAATGGCTATCAGGCTGCTGCTACTACGTTCAACTACCGAACTATCGCAGGAACGAATCTGAATTTGGGAGATGATGACGTCGCGCCTATAGCCTCGCCATTTCCGATTGCTTTCGGCAACGGAAGCTTTACCCAGTTCTGGGTGAGCGCAAACGGGACCATCAGTTTCAGCGGGGAGTTCTCTACTTATTTGCATGAGTTCATTCCTACGGCTAATCCTGCGATTTTTGCCCCCGTTCAGGCCAGTACCCTGGTTGCGCCATTCTGGGATGACCTGTTGCCTTTGAAAGGCACCGCGCAGAATGTCTTTTGGGATGTTACAGGGGCTGCGCCGAACCGGGAATTAATCGTGGAATGGCGAGACGTAAAACCATTCGAGTGCGCTACCGAGCCGGACTCCGTCAAGTTCCAGATTGTGTTCTTTGAAAACTCCAGCAATTTCCTCTTCAATTACGCTGACGCTTTATTTGGTGGCAGCTGCGCCAACCATGATCGTGGTGGCGACGCAACTGTTGGTGTCCAAGTGTCACCCGAAACAGGGACCCAGTGGGGTTTCGAAGGACAAACGGTGGATGATGGAAGCGCCATCCTGTGGCAGGTTTCAACTCCTGCCCCTCCGCCTCCGATAACGCCAGTAATAACTTCGATTTCGCCAGCCTCGGTCACTGCGTTTGGGCCAGATTTCACTCTTACCGTGAACGGCGCAAATTTTGTTCCCGGCGCACGTGTCAGCGGCAACGCAGGCAGCGATCGCATCACCACGTTTATCAGCAGCACGCAACTCAACGTACTCATTCCCGCTTCCGATATCGATCTGTTTCAAAAGTTCTCCAATCAGATTTCAATAGGTGTGCGGAACCCGGGCACCACAAGCCCGACCTCTCCGCAGAGCCTTGCCACCCTTACAATCAACAATCCGGCGAACCCAACCATCAGTGCCTTCAATCCTGCTGCCGCAGCAGCTGATGGATTGAGTTTCATTTTGGATATCAACGGGTCGAACTTCACACCTTTCAGTATCGTTACATGGAATGGCCAAGCGCTCAATTTTCCTGCGGCATTCAATCAGACTCATATTTCCGTTGTGGTTCCAGGCACGCTGGTCACTGCTCAAGGCACAGCGCAGATACAGGTAATCAACCCCATTCCCGGTGGAGGGCAGTCCTCTCCTTTCACATACACAATCGGGCCGGCGGGGGCCAAAGTACTGGGTGTGGCCGGCAAGCTTGCGCTCATACAGCACCCGACTCCTCCTGGAGTACCAGCGACGATTCCAAATCTTAATGCGGCATCCATTCCGACGCGCTTTTTGGGCTGGAACCACGCACAAAAAATGGGCGCGCAATACATGCAACATTTTGTACGCCCCTATGGAAGCTTGTTTACGGCTCCTATCAATGAAAAATTCGGACTTTCGGCCCAGTCCAATTCCGGGTCAGCTGCTATTCTGCCCAGCGCGCTGCCTGGTCTGGCACTGAACGATGCTGTTCTCACAGGTTTTCTCCCGACCAGCGCCGCTGTGGGTGATTTCAACCACGATGGCCACCCTGACTATGTCATCAGCAACGGGGGAAGCAATGATCTGTGGATCTACTTTGGGAACGGGGACGGAACGTTCCAGCTGCCACGGATCATTCCTATTAACGGCCTGAGTCCCGTTCAAGTAATTGCCGCGGATCTGCGGGGCATCGGAACACTAGACCTCATTTTGGCGGAGCCGGACAGCGTCTCAGTTGGCGTGTTGCTGGGCAACGGCGACGGCACTTTCGGCCCTGAGACGCTATATTTCTCTCCGGGCCCCGTGTTCTCCGTTGCCGTGGGCGATTTCCGGGGTACAGGACACCTAGACGTGGTGGCTGGAATCATCGGTGACAATTTGCTCGGTCCAGTAGCGTTTTTCCCTGGTGACGGAACAGGAAGGTTCTTAGCTCCAATCACTGCCCCGACGAACGTCGAGTTCGAACAACCGTGGGCAACATTCCAGATCTCCGTGGACGATTTTGATGGCGATGGGCTGCCCGACCTTGTGGTGACTGATTTTGGCCCATTCTCTCCGGGAATTGTCGTGTACAAGAGCATGGGCAACGGCACTTTCAAACATCTGACCCAGGTTCTGTTCACCAGTCCAGATTTTCAATTTTACACGGCTGCCACCTCTGGTGATCTCAACCATGATGGCTGCGCAGATATTGTGGCTGTCGACGATGTTGGACTGGCCACAGTTGCGCTTGGCAATTGCGACGGCACTTTCCGCCCCGGATCTGCGCCAGTGCAGTTCGGCAACGGCGATGTAATGGCCAATGTGACGCTTGCGGACGTGGATGGCGATGGCAACCTGGACGTAATCGCAAGCGGAGCTCCCTTGGTAATCAGTGGAGCTTTCGGTGGACAGTCCGGCAGCCTGGTAAGCGTAGCGCATGGCGACGGCAGCGGTGGCCTGTCACTGCCGCACCTCTATCGTGTGCGAATTACGAATTTTGCCCTGGCAACAGGCGATTTCAACGGCGACACTCATCCTGATATCGTCGTGGCCAGCCAGGACACGGATTCAGCTACGGTGCTGCTCAATAACGGGACTGGAGGCTTCCCGGGTCCGCAGGGCGGATATGTGGGGTGGGCAGAGCCGGGCGCAACCGTTATCGGAACACTAAACGCTCCTGAGGCCCAATTTGTCGGCGACCTGAACGGAGATGGCCATCCCGACCTGTTTCACGTTGACTTTGGCCAGGGTGGCTCTTTACCAGTGAATATTTCGGTCTCTCTGAATGACGGAGCCGGTCATTTTGGGCCTGATATAAAGTCGCCCATTCTGGATGGATCGCTCGATGGGTCCTCTTTTTATGGTGATTTGATTACTGGCGATTTTCGCAATCTGGGAAGACAAGACCTCATCGTTATACCTTCGCAATTCAATTTTTCTTCGGGAGAATTCTATAACTTCGTCCCCAGCAACGGAGATGGCCATTTCGGTCTGCCAATCAAGCACACTACAACCAATCGTCCCGGCACATTGGCGGCCGGCGACTTTAACGGTGATGGCAAGCTTGATTTTGTTATGTTCGGTTTCGACGGGCTGGATACATTTCTGGGCAACGCCGATGGTACCTTCATTCACGGACCGAGCCTGCCGCTATCTGTTGGATTTCCGCCAGCCAAAATCTATGTAGCCGACGTCAATGGCGACGGCAAACTCGATCTGCTGATTCCTTTTGCGGCTCCCTCAACGTTGATGGAGTTTCTGGGAAATGGTGACGGAAGCTTTGCTCCTGGAAAAGCAGTTATCGTGGACGCAAACTCCGGAACTGGATTTGGCGATCCGTATTTCGGTATTGCCGACCTCAATCATGACGGACACCTCGACGTCGTTGTTCGGAATCCGGCTTTCTTTGCTCCGGTGAACCCGGTATTCAAGGTCTATATGGGACAGCCAGACGGAACATATGCCCTCACGAATACCTACACACCCTATTCCGGCACGAACATGATTAATAGCAATGGAGGGCAGACTCAATTCACCAGCTCCTTTGTTGCCGATTTCAACGGCGACGGCAATCCAGACATAGCCTCTTTCCAAAGCGACCCGCTCAATGGGGGGTACGTGCAATTCATGCTGGGTAACGGTGATGGAACCTTTACGTCTACTTTTGAAAAGTTCCCTCTAACGACCAAGAGTTTTTTCCTTCCTGGCGTGGCTCCTGATTTGAATGGAGATGGGAAAGCTGATTTTGCCGAGTTGGATGGTTTTACGGCTTCCTACAACGTCATTCTGAGCACAACGGGCCATCCGTTCCAGATACGGTTTGTCTCACTGCCTGTAGTTGCAAACACGGGAGTTATCCGGGCAAACCTCTCCATTCCTGCGGCCCAGGATACTGTACTTCAACTCTCATCGAGTGATCCGGCTGTTGCTGTTCCAGCCGCGGTCACCGTGCCCGCGGGAGCCTTAGGTGCAAACGTTAACGTCACCGTTGGGCCGGCATTCGATACAAGCCGTGTCTTCAGCATTTCCGCCACCGATGGTGTCAATACCTCGAAAGCGGTCGCATCTGTTGCCACGCCGGGCGGCGCGGTAGGTTTGCTGAGCGGGTTTTTGTTTCCACCGTTCCGTGCCATCCTTCCTGGGCAAGTCCCGGGCGATTACGGCTACTCGATCGCCTCCCGCGGAGGTTATCAAACCACAGTCGCGCTGCATTGTGAGAATCTCCCACCCGGAGTCACGTGCCAGTTCGGAACAACAATCCTGGACGTTCCAGCCGGCGGAGGGAATGGTACATCTTTGCTTTTGAATATAGCGGCGCCATTACCTGTGGGTACCTACACATTTGATGTGGTTGCTGCCGATGCTGCGATATCAAACACTGTGCAAGGCAGCTTCCAGGTAGGAGATTTTGGCATTCAGTTGCAGTCGACAGGCGCTCCGGCTCTGCCCTCAGGTGAGCAGATCTTTCAGGTCAATCTCTCGTCAATCAATAATTACCAGGGATCCGTCAATTTGACCTGCTCGGGACTGCCGGCGGGAGCTTCCTGTCCTCTTGGCGGCGGAACGGTTTTTGGAATTGCGACGTCCGTTTTGGCGGGCCTTTCTGTTCAAACATCGAATGTTCCCCCGGGCAATTACCCGTTCGTGATCAACGGTGATACCGGCTTTACAACTCACAGTACCAATGCCGTATTGCATGTGGGAGATTTCGGCGTGACAACGATTTCTCCTTCCAGTGCAATTTTAAGCGTGGGCCAGTCGGCCACTTTCAATCTAAAGCTTGCGGCGGTAAATGGGTTTACTGACGCAATCAGGCTTCTATGCTCTGCTACCCTTAACGGACGCGGGGTAAACGGCATTGGGTGCACCTTCTCGCCGTCGCCGGCAACTTTTGACGCCTCCGGAAACCTGACCGCGCAAATGACGGTCCAAGTCACGGCCTTCCCTAAGTCTGCTGTAGTGACCGCCCAGTCTGCTACCAATGCGGGTTGGGGGATGCCCATTCCGGCTTTGATTTTGATGGCTCTTGTGATGGTGGCCGTTCCCAGGCCACGGAGAAAGAGGGTTGCGCTAGCTGGAGTTTGTCTGCTGGCAATCGCTAGCGTGATCTCTTGCGGTGGAGGTGGTGGCAATACCGGTGGAGGTGGTGGACCATCCCCGACTCCCACTCCCACGCCACTGCAGCCCGCTGCGGTGAAGATCGACGTCCTCGGGTCGTCAACAACACAGAATAACGGTATCTTCAAAACTTTGACGAGTATCACCGTGACCGTGCAGCCCTAGCGAACACCTAACGTCAGAGTAGATGGAGCGCATGACTGAAACCCAAAGGGAGCTCCCATTCACCAATGAATGGCAGCCCCCGAGCAGAAATTGAAACGTTCTTGCGCGACTGAAGCACCACTCACAAGAACTGCAAGTTGTTGGTTTCGTTCAATATTGTCGATTTCGGGACCGGGGGTCGGAGGTTCAAATCCTCTCTCCCCGACCAATCCTTTCAGTCACTTACACTCAATTTCTAATGTGCCGCCCTCAGCGGTGTAGGCGATTTTGAGGCTGTGAAAGCCTCAGAGATCAACAAGCGGTTTCGTCTTGCGCGAAAGCGGCCAGCTACTCCCTATCGCGATACCGATTCCAGGACCATCCACTGTCGGAAGCTTCATTCTCGGCCTCGTATTCGTCGTCGCCTGTAACATATCGATCGATGTCTTTGTCAATCCAGAGTAGGCTTAAGACAGACCCATACGATGGCATCGCGATCGACTCTTCCATGATCGTCTTGGTCGAATCAATGTGTTTACCTTCGAGCCAAGCCGTTGCTTTTACTTCACGCATTCCTTCCGGCAGCCGCTCGCCTTTGAAAAAGTCGGCCGCGTACGTGGATGAGTCGAGCTTCTCGCGGGGTGCGATGAAATACCCGAGCTGCCGCGGCAATTTCAGAGCGGACATCCAACCTGTCAGCTTCCGTCAAATTTGACGAACCCTTGAACTGTCCGCCCGTCCTTTGATTAAACGTCGTAGGTGAAGAGGCCTTCCGATCGTAAGGGCCGTTGCAAGAATACTGTCGTTACTCCCTTCCACTCAAGATACGAAGCAACTCCAGGTTTGGGCTGTCCTGGCTGAGCTCCCAGAACATCACGCCGCCTAGATGGTGATGTCTGATATATGCCATTTTCTTGTGGAGA
>Ga0137407_10000293_pt1 | contig 35162 bp, 37 predicted proteins | sample CZOMad2_2_16fung_FD_108410 | JGI IMG/M metagenome (GOLD analysis project Ga0137407, IMG submission 108410) | Vadose zone soil fungal communities from Angelo Coast Range Reserve, California, USA - CZOMad2_2_16fungal (Illumina Assembly) | ecosystem: Environmental > Terrestrial > Soil > Vadose... | reverse complement strand
TAGAGCAATGGCGTGTGATTTTCGATCGCATGCTGATGGGTTGCCTTTTAACGACCCGCCTGGCAGCAAAGTTTATGAATAATGGCGGAAGAATTATTCATATCAGTTCTATTCATGGAACCAGGGCGGAAAAGTATGCAAGCAGCTATTCCATGGCTAAGGCAGCAATTAACCAATTTTGCAGGTCAATGGCACTCGAACTTGCAGACAGAAATATTTTAGTGAATGCGATAGCACCCGGATTTGTGGATACCGCCATGTCAATAGTTGATGGACAAAATGAACTGGACACTCAATGGTTCAGAGATAATTATGTTGACAATCAACATTTGCCATTAAGACGCGCAGCAAGGCCAGAGGAAATTGCTGCTGTGGCATTTTTTTTAGCAGGCAAAGATGCATCCTATATTACGGGCCAGGTAATTGTTGTTGATGGCGGACTTACAATTACATTTTAAATTGGTTTTGAAAATCAGTGATTAAAATTTTCAGGACTGCTGTTTATAAATAAGTGTGGTTACTAATTAATTTTTTTTAATGAAAATTGAATCAGTCGATTTTTTTTACCTGTCGATGCCGGAAGTAATGGATATTGGAGATGGCAGTCAGGATGCATTGTTGGTCAGGATAAGAGCAGGAGGTTTGGAAGGATGGGGGGAATGCGAAGCTTCGCCGCTGACAAGTATTGCAAGCTATGTTTGTCCCATGTCGCATAGCGCCTGCAAGCCTTTAAAATATTCGGTAGAAGGCAGGAATATTAATAGCGCTGAAGATATTAAAAATATTTCAAATGCTGTTCATGAAAATTCATTTGATCTTTTACAATCAGATCATACGCTTTCAGGAATTGATATTGCATTATGGGACATCCTGGGTAAAAAATTGAATGAGCCTGTTTATAAATTATTGGGCTATAAAAAATCATATCCAAAATTACCCTATGCTTCACAGTTATTCGGTAATGAACCTGAAGAGACTTTTAGAAAAGCAGCAAAAGCAAAAGCAGATGGATTCAAAGCTGTAAAATTCGGATGGGGACCATTTGGCAAAAAAGGTTTAGCGAATGATATTGCTCACTTATTGGCTGCGCGGGAAGGAGTGGGGCCCGACGCCTATTTAATGATTGATGCCGGCACTGCATGGAACAATAATCTTGCTCTTGCCCAGGAGAGATTAGAACACTTAAAAAAAGTAAATTCATATTGGTTGGAAGAGCCATTTAGCAATATGTTCCTGGATTCTTATAAAGCCCTTTCTGAATCTGCTCCGAAAACTGATCTTGCAGCTGGTGAAGGCTGTAATAATTTTATCCAGGCAAAACTAATGATTCAATATGCGGGACTTCGATTTATTCAAATAGATGCCGGTAGAATTGGTGGAATTACTATAGCAAAACAAGTGGCAGATCTTGCACAGCAAAATAATATTACTTATGTGAATCATACATTCACTTCTCATCTTGCACTGAGTGCGTCCTTACAATCCTATGCCGGTATTGAAAAAGATATTATCGGTGAATATCCGGTTGAATTAAAATCACTGGCACAGGATATCACGCTAACGAAAATTGTTCCCGATACCGATGGTTATATACATGTTCCCGAAAAACCTGGCCTGGGAATAGTTGTGGATACACTGGCCCTGAAAAAATATCTGGTTGATGTTGAAATAAAAGTAAATGGAAAACAAATTTATTATACACCTGATTTATAGAAACGATGAAATAAATTTCAATCTTCTTATAGAATTATGTAGAAGAAGCGCATAAGGATGTCAGTCATGTTTAATGTCCCGTAGGGACATTTGGTCGGTAGAAAATATTTGATTCAACATCAGACGTTCCGACGGAACGCGGCTCTCTTTTGTTACATTTTTCTACCCACAAATCGTCCCTATAGGGACGAAATTGCGAATATCCTGCCTGATCCTATATTCTTTGTATCATTATAAATATACATAAATGGAAAAAAGATTCAGTAATAAAGTAGCCATCATCACAGGTGGCGCAAGTGGTATCGGGAAAGCTGCGGCTTACAGGTTGGGAAGGGAGGGCGCAACAATAGCTTTGTTCGATTTCGATGAGGAGTTGTTGAAAAAAATTGTTGAAGAATTTAAAAAAACTGGTATCAACGCGAAAGGTTTCCCCTGTGATATTAGTAACGAAACCGAGGTCTCAAAAGCTGTTTCAGCAGTTGAAAAAGAATATGGCAAAATAGACATTCTTGTTAATTCAGCAGGAATCGTAGGTCCAACGAGCACAAAAATTACTGATTATCCTGTCGCTGAATTTGACAGGATCTATGAGGTCAATATGAAAGGCACATTTCTTATCACAAAATATACATTGCAGAAAATGGAGAAGGTTGGCAATGGCCGGATATTACTCATTTCTTCTATTGCCGGCAAGGAGGGAAACCCGGGAATGGTTGGTTATTCAACAACGAAAGCCGGGGTGATCGGGTTGGTTAAAGGAGTTGCAAAGGAATTTGCTCATACTAATATTATAGTAAATGGTTTGGCGCCGGCAGTAATTAAAACGCCGATGAATGAAAATACATCTGCCGAACAGTTAACCTACATGATAGAAAAAATACCAATGAAACGGTTAGGCACAGTGGAAGAAGTTGCTGCCATGATTTGTTTTATAGTTTCTGATGAAAATAGTTTTTCTACAGGCTTTATCTACGATATATCCGGGGGACGGGCAACATATTGATGAGATAGCAAAATACATCACTATATTTAAGACATCATGCGTCAATTTTTTGGAAAAAAATCAAGGCCTGGTAATTTAAAAACAAATTAATGAAGCATCAAAAGAAACCGTTACTACTGGTAGCTTATGTTTTTTTGTTCGTAGGAGCGATTATATGCATGAATGATATTTTGCTGCCATCACTCAAGAATCTTTTTCATCTTTCTTATACGCAGTCCACCAGGATACAACAATCCTTCTACCTTGTTTATCTTTTTTTCCCGATCCCCATTGCATATTTTATTTCCAGGTTTGGATATAAAATTGGTTTGATAACGGCCTTGGCTATTTGCAGTATTGGATGCAGTATTTTTATACCGGCTTATTTTCTCTCTTCTTATATTTTAGCTTTGGTAGCGTTGTTTGTTGTTTCTATCGGGGTTACTCTTATTAATGTAGCTGCAAATCCTTTGGCAACGATGCTGGGAACTCCAGAAGGGGCGCATGCGCGGATAAATTTTGTTCAGGTATTTTCCAGGATAGGTTACTCATTAACGCCGGTTTTGGGTACCCGGTTAATTTATGGCAACGATAAAAATATTTCATTTTACCGGCCTTATATGGGGTTGGGAATCGGGACATTCCTGCTTGCTATATTTATTTATTTTTCAGTACTGCCTGCTTTCAAGCCAGCTGTTGCAAAAGGATTTTCTTTCTTTTCTATTTTAAAAGAATCAAAAAAATATCCCCGGTTATTTTGGGGAGCGATCATCATGTTTTTTTATGTAGGTGCCGAAGCCTGCACGGCGGGGTTTTTTATCAACTATCTCCAGGACAAATCGATTGCCGGATTCAGCGCCGATAAAGCCGCCAGCTATCTTACTTATTATTATGTTATTGCTACTATCGTTGGATTTATAAGCATTTCTTTTTTTAAATTTATTTCAGCAGGAAGGATGGTTGCTATTTTCGGATCTGGCATGGTTGTTTTATTGCTCTTATGTGCGCTTACCAAATCTTCATGGAATCCATATTTCATGATTGGGCTGGGCATTTTTATATCTATTCTGTTTCCTACATTGTTTAGTTTGGGAGTTGAAAAAATCGGGGACTTTACAGAAAAAGGATCAGCCCTGATGAATATTGCAATTGTAGGAGGAGCGGTTTTCCCACCGATACAGGGATTGATTGCAGATAAAATAAATCTTCAGATTTCTTATATCATCCCATGCTTTTGTTTTCTGTTGATCGTATGCTATGGATTATTTTGTGACAGGAAGGAAATTGTTGCAACAGATTATACAGAAGCCCTGGGTGATTCACGAGTTTGATATTAATAAATTCATCTGATAAATTGCATGAGGTTTCTCACCCGCAAAACATTTTGATATTTTAAATCTCTGTAGCGGGTTCGAAAAGATGACTTGCTGCCATCATTTCGAACGAAGCCCCGTAGCAAAGCGAAGGGACGAAGTGAGAAATCTGACGCACTTAAATCTATCTTATAAATTGCATGAGGTTTCTCACCCCGCGAAACATGTTGATGTTGTAAGTCACTGCTGCGGGGTTCGAAATGACGGAGAGTTTGTTTTCACATCCTCATTTAAGATTAAAACTTATTTCTTTCCTGCGCCATCATCAAACAAACTGTATTGCATTTTACCAGTACTCACAAAAGGTCTGAAATAAGAAATTGGTTTGTCACCATGCCACACTGCTTTTCGCATGTATTCAATATCCGACGGTATGTATTGACTCTGATGGCAGCTCCATGCCATTTTTGCTTTAGAAAGATCTTCACTGCTAAGCGATATGGCAACTGTTAAATAAGATTGATCTACGGTCACAAAATTCGGCCCTTCTGCAGGCAGCGTACCTGTCGGTATTTCCGGGTAATACAATTTTGGATGTTTTGGCCATTGCCTGCTTGCAAAAATATCTGTAACGATATCACCGACAAGCTGGTGATCCGGGTGCATGGTCCATGCCGCACCTCCCCAGGTTATGACTACATCGGGATTGATTGTATTGAAAAGATAGATAACAGTATCCCGTATACGCTTCAGTGTTTCGCCTACTTTGCCCTCACGCATATTCAGCTGGTCATGCGTGCCAATCATGATAGGTGAATGAACACCGAGTTTTTCTGCTGCGCAATACATCTCCTTATAACGGACAGCAGCAAGCGTATCGCCGGCCGGAATAGTAGAATGCGTATTCACGCCATAACGGCCATCCGTAGCCACGACAATATAAATATCTGCTCCTTCGGCGGCGTATTTTGCGAGTACGGGCCCGACAGTCGATTCATCATCAGGATGCGCAAAAATCGCCAGCAAAGTTTTTCCCTGTAAAGGTTTTTGTGAGAAGGAAATTAAATTGATTACAGCGAGAATGGCGGTGCATATTAGTTTAAGCATATCGTTGATTTTATTATTTCTGATCAGATGAAGGTACTATCCTTGCCGAAAGATCGGGGTCTTTCATTTTTTTATCGAATGGAAACATGGGACGCTGAATTCTTTTGTATTTAAGATGTTCAATATCCTGATCTACTCCACCGGGAGTAAGCGCCATCAGCCAGTCTGCTCTCATTGCATACAACTCAGGTTCCAGATATCCGATCTTTACAACTACAATATCAGTTTTACGCGGAGCAAGACCCAGCCTGGTAAAATCAATTTCCTTGTGATATGGTTTTCGTTTTTGGGTAACAATAACATGTACACTTCCAACCCGGACTACTACTTCCACTTCAGCATCCTTATCACCGTATTGGATAGATTCAACTGTTCCTGAGATATGAACCGGAGGTGCATATCGCGCATCTACTTTTTCACCCGCATAACCATCAACATGGTTGCCCACTCCTGCGGCTATAGCATTCTTTACAAGTTCCGGTCCCGGAATAGATGCATAAATAAGAGAAGGCCCGTCCGCAGATTTAAATTCCGGGTGTGAAAGTATTTGATTCAATGTCCATGTTACATCACCAGCACCACCGGCAGTAGGATTATCTCCCATATCGCTTATAAAGAATGGATGCTTCGTACTTTTTAGCGCGGTGTCAAGACATTCATTCCAGGTTTTTGTTGGCGCGACAAACGCATAACCGAAACGCGCATTCCAAAAACCATGAGCCAGCCGTTCTGCAGTATGAATTACTTTTTCTTTATCATCCCCTGTAACCATAACGACAGCATGGTTGCGCGGCTCATCGGCCCATGCATATCCTACCCACATAGCAGCATCGATAATTCCATTTTGTGACGCAGCAGGTGCAACGGCCTTGTATACACTCTTTGCCGGTTCTATTCTCGTACTCGTTTTTTCACCAGGCAATAATATTGGAATAGGGATCCAGGCTTTGTAAGCAGGCTTTCCTTTTCCGCTTTCAATCCGATCAATAAGATTCACCAAAGCACGTTGTTTTGTTTCCAATGCATCTTCGTGTGGGGCCAGCCGGTAGCAAGTGATCAGATCGGTATTTTTTGCCAGTCGCCACGAAACGTTTCCATGTAAATCCATAGAAGTAGAGATGATCGTTTTTTTACCGATCACTTTTCTGATCCTTACAATAAAATCACCTTCCGGATCTTCCAGGCCAACCACACTCATGGCGCCATGGATATCGTAAAAAAGACCGTCGTATGGTCCATTTTTTTTAAGCGAATCCAGGGTTTTGTTTACAAGTGATTCGTACGCTTCTCTTGTAACCGCGCCCCCCGGCAGGGCATGTCCGTCGATGGTTGGAATCCATATTGCCCGATGACGAAGTGGTGAATCAGCAGAAAAAAAAGGATACAAGGAAAAAATATCAGCACCATAGCTTGCATGAAAGGCTGCTTCATCCGTCAGCGCCGGCGAAAATGTACTCGATTCTATTGCGATGCCTGCAATCGCAATGCGGGGAAGAGGTTTTGTTTGTGCCATTGCAACGTATGCCATCAAACAACAAAAAATAATCAGAAGAGAAAAATGTTTCACTTGTAAGATTTTCATGCAGTTAATTTAAGATTATAAATTGAAAATGCAAGGTATTAAATGGTAGCGTGAAGTCGATGAGATTTCTCACCCCGCGAAACGACTCTTCGCCGTCATTTCGAGCGAAGTCCCGAAGCGAAGCGTAGGGACAAAGTGAGAAATCTGACCGAAATCTAACGGGTATGAATATGAGAATTGGCTAGAGATTTTTTGAGTGTTGGCATGGGGTTTCTCACCCCGCGAAACAGCATAATATTTTAAGTCTCTGTGGCGGGGTTCGAAATGACGATTTGCTGCCGTCATTTGACGAAAGAGGTTGTGTTTAATTATAAATTTGTCGTTTATAATTTTATAATAACAATTAGTTTAAATTTAATCAATGAATGAAAGAACAGGAGCAAAGGGAGCATTGCTGGACGAATATGAAAGAGTCATCCGGGAATTACAGGGTGTAATCGCTGATATATCTCCTGATGAATTGACTTTTATAGTAGATGGTAATACCGGAAATTTAGATTGCAGGTCGATACAAACCATATTAGCTCACGTTATCAGTTCCGGATATTCATACGCAAATTATATACGTAAATTTCAGAATGCTCCTCATATTCATAAAGACAAAACGCCCAGAAATAGTGTTGCTGAATATAACCTGGATTTTTCCGATTTGGTTGTATACAATATTGAAACCTTCAATTATTTTAGTGAAGAGGACGTATATCCGGCCGAAATGGGAAGGAAGATATTAACAAGGTGGGATAAGGAATATGACATCGAACAATTGTTGGAGCATGCCATCGTGCATATTCTCAGACATAGAAGACAAATTGAGAATTTCAAACGAAAATTGAAGCAGAAATAAGAACTGCATGTGATGCCGGCTGCCGATGCGTACTGCAGCTATACCCGAACGTTGGAGAAAGCATTTGACGACACTACAATCTTTCACAAATGAGTAAAGACCAGACAAAAGACCTGATGAAATTTTTGGCGCCATTTGGTCACGAAATAACTGAATTAGTCCTTTGGCTTCGGGAATTTGTTTGGGACCTATATCCCAAAACAAACGAACTTATCTATGACAACTATAACGCTTTGGCTTTTGGCTGGTCTCCAACAGAAAAAGTTGGACACACTTTCTGTTCTATTGCAATTGGACGGACAAGTAAAAATGTTCATTTTGGTTTTTATTGGGGCAGTGAAATTTCCGACCCAGAAAACAAACTTATTGGGCAAGGCAATCAATACCGCTACATTCTTGTTAAAGATAAAAGCGGCTTTCCAAAAACATATATAAAGAAACTTGTAAAAGAAGCATATATAAATTCGCTTGCAAAAGTGAAAGACCCCAAACAAATTGTGGAAGGCATGACAATTACAAAATCAATATCAGCTGTTAAACGTGAAAAGAAACCAACTTCAAAAAAGAAAAAGAAATGACTGGCCGATACACAAATATTTTTACACCCCGGGCAAGTCACTGCACTGCGATCGTAAAATCTCAATCAGACAATTCATTAAATTTGTAATTACATTGGGTCAGCCCGATTGAATGTCCGCGCAGGCTTGCGGAAATTATATACTGTATGAGTCAGATTTCAACAATCATATATAAACAATTCCAGCCTCATCAGGCATTGTCGTCCTATGTCGATGCTTTTTGGACTGTAACCGGAGAAAACTCAGCAAGTTTCTCAGACAAGATCATGCCGGATGGCTGTGTAGATATTATTTTAAATCTTGGCGCTGAATTTAAAACTGACAATGAAACTGTTTCAATGAAAAGCAACCAGGTTTACCTGGTGGGTACGATGACCAGTTATAAAAATATAACCAGGCCCTCGATGACAAAACTAATTGGAGTTCGCTTTAAGCCCGGAGCGTTCTCATGCTTTTATGATTATTCTTTTCTACATGGGATTGCCAATAAAACTGTTGAGTTCGATAAAAAACTTATTCCTGATATTAACGAAGGAACTAAAGACTTGTCAATACGTCTCAATCATTTTCTTATAGACAGATTATCCAAACCAAAGCAACCGGTTTTTACAATTATCTCTGATATATACAATTTAAAAGGCCAGGTAAATGTCGGTGATCTTGCAAAACGGCATTTCATAACCATCCGTCAGCTCGAAAGATATTTTAAACTGAATATGGATATCAGCCCCAAAGAATTTATAAATTTCGTTCGTTATCAGTTTGTTCTTGAAAAGATCAGGACCAATCATGAAAATAAAAGCTTGCTTCATATTGCATATGAAAATGGTTATTATGATCATTCCCATCTCTCCAACGAAATAAAAAAATACACAGGACTAGTTCCCTCAGAAATATAATTGTCGGATTTTTCCAAAGTACGGCATAAACAAGCGTGTAAATTTGTTATCAAAAATTATGCGTTCAGGAACATTGCTAATGTCGTTACTTGTTGCATGTTGTATAATCAGCTTTGCAATAAATCATAAATACAATAAACTAAACAAGATGATGGAATCAAGATTTACGGTACTTACACTCGGGGTTGATGACCTGGAAAAATCGCTTAAATTTTATCATGATGGGTTGGGACTTCCTACCAACGGAATAATCGGTAAAGAATTTGAACATGGCGCCGCGGTATTTTTTGATCTGAAGCATGGAATGAAACTGGCGCTCTATTCAAGAAGTGATCTTGCATGGGATGCAAAAATTTCCAAACACCCTCGCGCCGCTACTGAAATATCTATCGGATATAATGTTCGGAAGAAAGACGAAGTTGATTCAATTATGAAATTGGCTCAAAAGGCCGGGGCAACAATTACTAAACCAGCTCAAAAAGCTTTTTGGGGTGGTTATTCAGGCTACTTCAAGGATCCCGATGGTCATTTATGGGAGATATTATGGAATCCACAACTGATTCCCGAAGATTAATCTTACCGGGCCGGCCACCGCAATTTGTGTACCTCCGGTTATTTATGTTTGAGGCAATAACTATTCATAATCCCCTTCGTAAATAGTATTTAGTTCTCCAACTTTCTTATCAACCGTAAAAGAAGGTTCGCTCTGCATTTCCAATATGCGGGTGAACAATTCTTCATCCAGCAGATCTTTTACTGATTTGATAATAAAATCAGGAGAATATCCATAATGATCCAGGTCAGCTTCTTTGGTTACACCTGATAAAGTAAGTACGGTTGTAAAGCCCATGGAACCTGCGCCCAGGATATCTGTTCCCATTGTGTCTCCAATCATGATTGTTTCATCTGTCGCTAATTGCAATGTTTTTCTTGCCATGCGCATCATCACAGGACTGGGTTTTCCCACACTGAAAGCCTGTTTGCCGGTGGCGAATTCCAGCATGGCAACAAAAGCTCCGCAGCCCGCTCTGAATTTTCCATTGCCTGTCGGACAGTTAGGATCAAGATTAGTAGCAATCAGTTTTGAACCGTTCATGATCATATTGATCGCTTTGTCCACCGATTCAAGCATGATTGTTCTGCCCTCTCCGATAATAACATAATCAGGATGATCGTCCACGATGGAATAACCTGCATTGTGCAGTTCATTGAGTAAACCACCTTCTCCAATAACATAGGCCGTGCCGTGCACTTTCTTCGATGCAAGGTACCTCGCTGTTGCCATCGCACAGGTGAAAATATCTTCGTCATTTACGTTGAATCCTATTTTGCGAAGCTTATAACATACGTCCCTGCTGGTTCGCTGGCTGTTATTGGTGAGAAAAAGGAATGGATATCCTTTATCACGGAGGTCATTGATGAATTCTACCGCTCCGGGTATTGGTTCACTACCCTTATAGATTACCCCGTCCATATCAATGAGGAAGCCCTTCTTTTTCATGGTGTAACGTTTTATCTTTTTTATTATGCATTGATGTTTTCAAATCAATGGCAGCAATAATGGCGAGCTAAAAAAACATTCACAGGCAAAAAATTGACAGGAAGATGAGAAAATGATGCTGGTAGCATTTTGTCAATTCAATCGGGCAAGAGAGTTATATCAATAACGAAGCCAGAAAGATTTTATTATAATGTAACAGTTATTTGAATTAAAGAACCGGCCCGCAAATATAAGGATTCTATTTAGAATAGAAGTGCATGCATTCCGTCTGACCGTCCCGGTCTGACGACAACAATAGCGCAGTCGCTAAATTTTCCGTCAGACCGGGACGGTCAGACGGAATGCATGTTCAACACTCAGTTCCGAGGCTATTTTACAGGTAAGATTGCTTATATGCTTCCTGCAATTGATCCAATACGATCACAGGATCAGAATCATTTTTTAACCAGGCATGCAAAACCTCGCCAAGCCATTTTTGAAATTCGGGCCATCCATTATATCGTGGACGAACATACGCATTTATCAAAGTATCGATGGTATTGAAGAAAAAATCATGAGTCAGCCCGTTGGCAAAATCGCTTTTCCACGCAATGATATTTGCAGGTTGTCCCTGCGCTGAAACATAAACCGTATCCTGGATTGCTGCGCTGCAAATCCATGCAGCATAATGTGCAGCTTCGTTCAGATGTTTGGTTTTTGCTGATATCGCGATGCCTGCTCCACCGAGAACTGCATTTTTAATTCCGGGAGCATTGCCATAACTCAGCTTATTTTTCCTGAAGTCATCTCTTGCATAATTTGTATAACAAAAAGCGAGTGGTGAATAAGCAATGTCCTCATGCGCCGACATATGATCATACAATTGTATGGGATTCCAGTTTAAACTATTTATGTGAAAATGATCACGCATTTTGCGCATCAGTTCCAGCGACTGCAATCCCACTTGCCGGTTCACCAGCATTTCATTTCCTTCCCGGATAGGAGATCCCAACTGAGCAGTGATGGATAAAAATGAACATAAACTGTCGGTAGGACAGAGCGCCATACCAATCTGTAAGTTTTTCTTTTTCAGCAAATCCGCCAGCTCAAAGACTTCCTGCCAATTTTTTGGAATCCCTGCATCACCCAAAAGATCCGGCCGGTTTGCGGAACATTGCATTGCTGCATCAACAGGCAATGCCCATTGTTTCCCTTTATAATGATAGCTGGAAAAACCCGGACCTGCAGATTGCGTTTTTAATTCATTCATTTTTTCCTTAGGCACGATATCATCCAATGGGATTAAACAAGCAGTTTGATTCGCAACACCTGCATGAGGATGATCGATAATGAGTAAATCAAACGATTCAGTCAAATCTGCGAGTGATTGATCTCCGAAATGAGTCAGCGATCTTTTTTCCCATTTTACTTTTATGCCAAACAATTTTTCATACAGTGCTGAGGAGGCAATCAGCGGATCATAACCTCTCGGATGGTCCCATGTAATCCCGGTTAATTGCATGTTAATATAAATTGTTGTCCAATCAGGTCGACCACCTCAGTTAATCAACTTTTCCAAAGTTTTAAACTTTGGAAAAGCTGATTAAGCTGATTAGCTGAGGTGGTCGACCTGATTGGACTGTCACTCATTTCTTTTTTTCCAAACTCTTATTATAGAATTCCTGTATTTTTTCCTGGCCTTTACTGGATCTGTAAAACATACTTAACGCTGTATTTTCCATGCTGAGCGCTTCCATGGTTACACTGCCTGTACTCAATTGTGTAAGTTGTTTTATTACCTGCAGGCGATCGGGCTCTTTATCCGTAAATGAAGCGGCGAATGCAGTAACCTTTTCAATGAAATCATCTTTTGGATAAATATAATTGATGAGTCCGTACCGGTACATTTCCTCTGTCAATACTGTGCGTCCTGTCATAACCATTTCGTTTGTGAGATTCACACCAATTTTTTTTGAAAGCCGCAATGTACCACCACCGCCAGGTATAAGGTTCAGTAGTATTTCGGGAAGACCCATTTTAGCACCTTCGGCAGCAACAATCATATCACATGCAAGCGCAATTTCAAATCCTCCGCCAAAAGCATAACCGTTTATGGCGGCAATAAAAGGTTTTGCATTGCCTTCAATACCTGCATAGAGAGAACGGCCTTTTGCCTGGAAATTTTCAAACTCAGCCTGGGTTTGCGTTGCATATTCTTTGATGTCTGCACCAGCCATAAACGCTTTTCCTGCACCGGTGATCACTGCTACACGAACCAGTTTTGCATCGGCAATATTAATTTCACCCAATGCATGGATGATCTCATTCATCATTTCTGCATTCATTGCATTTAACTGCCCCGGCCTGTTGAATGTAATCCAGGCAATTTTGTCTTTTATATCAAATAGTATGTGCTGATATTTCATGATGAATGATATTTAAGTAGGGCGTAGGGTATGGGGCGTAGGGTTTAGGGCCCTAAACCCTACGCCTCATACCTTATACCTTGCCTCAGTTTGTGAAGGTTTCTATCGTTATTATATTTTCATCAACGAATCTTTTAATTTCTTTTTCATCATAACCCAATTCACCCAAAATCTCAGCGCCATGTTCACCAACCATCGGAGATGGCCTTCGTATGGCACCCGGAGTTTCGCTCATTGTGAATGGGATATTGGTCACTGTTAGTTTCCCTGCTTTGGGATGTTCAATTTCCACAAATGTATTATTATGCTTCACCTGGGGATCTTCTGCAACATCTGCCTGGTCATTTACCTGGGCAACCCATAAATCAAGCCCAAGCATGATATCAAGCCATTCTTTCGTTGTTTTGGTAACAGTTATATCCTGGATGCGGTAAAATACTTCATCGCGCTTATCAAATAAAACCTGCGGGTTATTGTAACTCATCAGCGAATCATCACCCAATGCTTCTACTAATTTTTCAAATGAGTTCATGGCAATGGCAATATAGCCATTCCTGGTTTCGTATGTGCCGAAGGGAGCAGGGTTCCCGGGATGCGCGATACCTGATTCCGGCCTTTCAAACTTTACCCCCATATTGTGTATGGTAAAATAATCCTGCATCTGGAAAGCGATTGCAGATGAAAGCAGGTTGGTTTTTATTTCCTGTCCCTTGCCTGTTTTCTCTCGATAATACAATGCGGCAAGGATCGCATACACGCAATTCAATGCATTCACCTGGTCGCAAAGCGCTGTGCCGAGTGCTACAGGTCCGTCAGATTTTTTTCCACTTGTCATGATAGCGCCGCTTACACTTTGAACCAACAGATCCTGGCCGGGACGTTTGAGATAAGGTCCGTCATTTCCCCATCCTGATGCAGAGCAATAAATTATTTTTGGATTTATTTTTTTACAATCCTCGTATCCATAACCCAGGCGCTCCATCACACCGGGTCTGAAATTTTCAAGAACGATGTCTGCATGTTTCAGCAGTTTGAAAATAATTTCTTTGCCTTCCCGTTTTTTCATATCAAGCGCAATAGATCTTTTATTGCGGTTCCATGCCATGAAGCAAGGCGACTCATCGCCGGCAATCCATTTATTAAAAAAAGTCATGCCGCGATAAATATCTCCCTGGCCGTTGCGCTCCACTTTTATTACATCAGCTCCCAAATCACCCAGCATTTGCGAAGCGTAAGGTCCCTGCAATAACTGCGAAAAATCCAATACTTTTATTCCATCCAGTGCCTGGTCCATTTTATAATAAACTTTATTTTTGAAAAGATTTATTCAATATAGCGCGGCAGGGTACAGAGACCGCCATCCACCTTAATATCTTCACCTGTTATAAATGCTGCTTCATCCGAAGCAAGAAAAACAGCAGCCATGGCAACCTCACCGGGAGTGCCCATTCTTTTCATCGCATGCATCGCTTCGCTTTTGAGAAGAAATTCCCGCCCTTCTTCCATTACCCTTTTTTCATTCATTGGCGTTTGGATAGCACCGGGAGAAATGCTGTTGAACCGAATATTGTATTCACCGAACTGACCCGCGAGTTGATTGGTTATGGAAAGCATGGCGCCTTTCGCTCCCGCATAAGCCGTCCAGTCTTTCCAGCTGCGAAATGCCTGTGTAGAAGATATGTTGATCACACTCCCTGATTTTCGTTTAACCATGTGCGGCAGTGCTGCTTTAATGCTGCGATAAATGCTTTTCAGGTTTGTATTCATCAGCATGTCCCAATCTGCTTCAGGCATTTCCATAATATTTCCTTTAATGGCGATGGCAGCATTGTTGACGAGGATATCAATCTTTCCAAATTCACTCATCGCAGCGTCGATCAGCCGGTCCACATCTTCCGTTATACTCACGTCACATTTAATTGCGCACACAACAGCTCCGGCGCTTTTCAATCTCTCTGCTTCGGCCCTGCATTTTTTTTCATCGATATCACCGGCAATGATGATGGCAGATTCTCTTGCAAAAGCCTCGCTGATGGCAAGGCCGATACCATTCGCTGCCCCTGTAATGATGGCAACTTTATTTTTCAATCGCATGGATATGATCTTTTGATTTTTTATCTAACCAATATTTCTCAATTTCTTCAAGACTCTTGCCCTTGGTTTCAGGAATTACTTTAATCGCAAGATAAAGCGCAGGAGCGGTTAGTGCTGCAAATAACCAAAAAGTTCCTGCGGGTTTCAGCCCTTCAAGAAATACAGGCGTTAGTTGTCCTACGAATGCAGTGCCGATCCAAAGAGAAAATGTTGCAAGCGACATGGCTTTGCCTCTTATTTTAGTTGGAAAAATTTCAGCAAGCAATACCCAGATTACAGGGCCATAAGAAAATGCAAAGCATGCAATAAATAATAAAATAAAAATCATAAGCAGGTAGGTGTTTTCGGTTTTAAAATAAAAAAGTAAACCGATAATGATCAGAGAGGTCATGATGCCAATTACACCTGCTATCAATAATGGTTTTCTGCCAAGCTGATCAATTTTCCAAATGGCGATTAATGTAAACAGTACATTTACCAGCCCGATCACTACCTGTCCACCCAATGCATCGGCAATGGGAAGCCCCGCCTCTTCCAATATTTTCGGGCCATAATAAATAATTGCATTGATACCGCTTACCTGCGTGAGAAAGGCCAAAGAAATTCCTATGATCATTGCCAGCCTGAAACCGGGTTTGAACAGGATATCAAATCCGCCGGATTCTCTCTGCAGGTTGGTTATAATATCCTGTATTTCTTTTTCTGCATCATTTTCCGGAACGATCTTTTTTAAAACACGAAATGCATCCTGGTCCCTGCCTTTTGTGGTTAGCCATCTCGGGCTTTCGGGGACAAATAACAACAGGAATAAAAACAGCAACGCAGGTATCACGGATGTTCCAAGCATGATCCGCCATACTTCACTCACCATAATTTTATTGAGCAAGCCCGTTGTATGCATAAAGAAATCAGCATGCGAAAGTTTAAGTAAATAAGCATTGCAGAAATATGAGCAAAGAATTCCTATGGTGATGGCAAATTGATATAAGGCTACCAACCTGCCTCTTTTATGTGATGGAGACAGCTCCGATATATATAAAGGAGACAACATAGAAGCGACGCCGATTCCGAGACCTCCAATCAAACGGTAAATGACAAGCCCTGTGAAACCCATCGCGAAAGCACATCCAATGGCTGAAACTCCAAAAAAAAGCGCAGATAAAATGAGCACATTTTTTCTTCCATATTTATCACTCAGAATTCCTGCAACGGAAACTCCCAGGATGCATCCGACTAATGCCGAACTTACATACCATCCTGTACCTGTTGCATCCAACTGAAACTGGGAACTGACAAATTTGATAGTACCGGAAATAACCGCGGTGTCATAGCCAAACAAAAATCCACCGAGCGAGGCAATGATCGCTAACGTGTACACGTACCTGTTGTTCGGTTTGTTAATTGCCATATATTCTGTTTATAAATTACAGCTAATTTAAACTGGTAAGCTAATATAACTGATTGTAAGTGGGCAAATTTCTTTTTTTATCCCGAAGACCATTAATCCGGAATTAAACGAAATGACATCCATATACCTTGTTTGATCATCCTTTTTTATCAACAAATAAGGTATTTGCGCACACAATCCCGCACATAATTTTAAACACCCCTTCCAAAGAGCCATGGAGGTTTTTTCTTTTTTTAAAAGGGTTTTTTGACGCCTTAATCATTTTGTTGTGATTGTAGGTTTGTAAAATAAGGTACTCATCGGAAACAGGGAATTGACGCATCCCTTCGAAAAGTTGTTAAGCAGTCTGATACTTAAAAAGGTCAATAGAGCAGGTAACAAAAAAGTTACTCTCAGATTTGGAAATTTGGTAACTATTATGTTACCTTTAATTTCTAAAACTTACAGAATGAAAAACAAACGAGCGCATTGTTTTAAACTTCTTTACTATGACGAGCAAATATTTGATTCGATTATTAGAAAAAAACGGATGGTATGAAGAAAGTCAAAAAGGCTCGCACAAAAAGTTTGCCCATCCAAACAAGAAAATAGAATTGATTGTACCGTATCACTCAAAGGATATGAAACCAGGTACATTACATGCAATATTAAAAAAAGCCGGATTAGATAACCTGAGGCTTTAGAAAGATTATTTTATGAAAGTAATTCCATTAATTATTGAAAAAGGAAATGACTCAGAAATTTGGGGTCGGATTGACTTTGAAAATGAGTTAATAGTTGACTTTGCAAATAGTGTTGAAGAGTTAGAAAAAAAGATGAAGAATCTTTTACTTGATTTTTTTGAAATTAGTTCTGACAAAATTAAATTCAGGTTGGAATATGATTTAACTGTTTTATTCAACCATAAAAATTATTTGAATATAAGTGCTATTGCTTCGAAGGCTGGTATCAATGCAAGTCTTATGAGACAATACGCTACAGGTAAAAAATTCCCTTCCGAAGAAAGAGCAAAAAAAATTGAGGGGCTTATCAATGAAATTGGCAAAGATCTTTTGTCAGTCAAAATATCGACAAAAAAAATAAATAAAACCAGGACCACTAAAAAAGAACTCATTTCTAAAAGGAAAAATTCTAAAAGTAAAAGACCGGCTTAGAAACTCCCACAGCATTAAGATCGGTAACCGGTTTTTTTTGTTTAAGTCATGCTTTGAGAACTTATGAAATGCTATTTAAGATAAATATTTTTTTACATTATTAATTTTAATGAATAACATGCACGCATGAAAAAGAAATCAGCCAGAAGAAATTTTATTAAAACAGCTTCATTAGGTTTGGGTAGCCTGGCATTTGCGCCATTGATTGCGTCAAAAGAAAAAGATGCAACAGCTGTTATTGATCAACCAGGGGAAAAATTGCATATCATCTGCGTAGGCGCTCATCCCGGAGATCCTGAATTCGGATGTGGCGGCACTATGGCAAGATATGCTGATGCGGGTCATGCTGTAACCTTTTTATATCTCACAAGGGGTGAAGCAGGTGATCCAACAAAATCATATTCGGAATCTGCCGCCTTAAGAACCAAAGAAGCAGAAACCGCTTGTAAAGTTTTAAATGCAAAGCCGCTTTTCGCAGGTCAAATTGATGCAAATACAATATTGAGCAAAGAAAAAAATGAGGAGATGTCAAAACTGATTTTATCAGAAAATCCTGATATTGTTTTTACACAATGGCCACTCGATTCGCACCCGGATCACCAGGTTGCCGGATTATTAACTTTAACTGCATGGGTAAAGTCAGGGAAAAAATTCCAACTTTATTTTTATGAAGTGAATACCGGCAGCGAAACCATGGCTTTTACGCCAACCGATTATGTAGATATTTCGAATGTCCGGGATAAAAAAAAAGCCGCGATGTTTGCTCACAAAACCCAGGATCCCGAAGGAACTTATAATTCTTTTTTCAGGGCAATGGAAGAATTCAGGGGGTTGGAAGCGAATGTAAAAGCGGCGGAAGGATTCGTTCACTTTAAAGATAAAGCAAACCAGCCAGGCATCGGCTTATGATTGTGGCACATAAATGGCAAGAAATATAAATCTGACAATTAAAAAAACCAATATGAGAAAAGTAGTTTTGTTTATGCACACATCGCTTGATGGTTTTGTGGCAGGATCTAACGGAGAAATGGACTGGATAAATGTGGACGAAGATATTTTTGAATATGCCGGAAAACAAACTGACCAGGCAGACACGGCTTTATATGGACGGGTAACTTATCAAATGATGGATAGTTATTGGCCTACAGCGGGTGATCAGCCTACCGCCAGTAAACACGACAAACAACATTCAAGTTGGTACAACAAGGTTGCTAAGGTTGTTTTATCAAGGACGATGGAGGGAGCAAATTTGCCCAATGTGCGTATTATTAACAATAACCTATCGGAGGAAATTACTAGACTTAAACAAGCAACAGGAAAAGACATTTTAATTTTTGGAAGCCCGAGCGCCGCACATTCTCTCATGGCAGAAAATCTGATAGATGACTATTGGTTATTTATTAATCCTGTTTTACTTGGATATGGAATTCCTTTGTTTAAAGGAATAAGTGACAAAACAAAATTAAAACTCGTGACAAGTAATGCTTTTTCATCCGGAGTAATTGGTCTTCAGTATGAAAAAAAACCGGATGACTAAATAGTTTGTAGCCGACACATAAAACGAAATAAAGAAAATAAAATGTATATTGATCTCCCTGACTTAGATTTTCAGGGAGACCGGACAGAATATAAACTTTTCTGATATCACCTATTTTTCAAACAAAGTAGAATTTTCGAATAGAGTAATCTGCATGCCGCCCGGAGCCTGAACGCGTGCCACTTTACTCCAGGGAGCCTGTCTCACTTCAGCAATTGCTTTGCCACCACCTTCAACGATTGTATCAACAGCAGATTCTATATCACCTCCTGTATTCAAAGCCAATCTCACCGTGCCCGAAATTCTTTTACCCACTTCAATTTCATCAATGCGTTTGGCGTGACTTTCATCAATCAATTCAAGTGATGCTCTTCCCGCATCCAATATAATTCCGTTACCAGTTGCTTCATGCCATTCTTTTGAGGTTTCCAGTCCCACTGTATCCCGGTAGAATTTAATGATCTCATCCAGGTTCTCAACGGTAAGGATGATGCGCAATTCTTTTATTTTCATTTTTTCGGTTTTTGTTTTCTTAAGAATTATTAAAATAAATTATGATAAAAAAGTGAGATAAAAAAAGACGACTACTATGAATACCAATAATTCCTCATGATGATTTAATCCGATGTCGCAATCTACCCCTTAGTTTGTCGCTTTAGCACAGCAACAATTACAAATATTGATTGGATATTTGTTATATCAAATTTAAAACCTTTAAACGATGGCAACGAAATTCAAAAAACAACCGGGAATGGTAGGACAAATTGTTTTCAAAACATATTCTATCATTGCATTTACCGTAATACTTTTCTTTATAACATTACAATCCTTCAGCCAGGGCGATGTAAAAACGGGTTATGCACCGGTGAACGGACTTAAGATGTATTATGAAATTCACGGTACAGGTCAACCGCTGGTATTAATTCACGGTGGTTTCGGTTCAACAGATATGTTTGGTCCGAACATGGCCGCTCTTGCGAAGGGCCACCAGGTGATCGCTGTGGATTTACAAGGACATGGGCGTACCGCTGATATTGATCGTCCACTTAGTTTTGAATTGATGGCTGATGATATCGCAGAATTATTGAAATATCTCAAAATATCAAAAGCTGATATCGTTGGTTATTCGGTAGGAGGCGCTGTAGGAATACAGACTGTTCTTCGGCACCCGGATGTTGTGCGCAAACTGGTCATTGTATCTGCTGCATTCAAGAGAAGTGGATTTTATCCGGGGATTATTGCACAACAGGATCAGATGGGGCCGGGTGCAGCAGAAGCATTGAAACCGACTCCGATCTATCAATCTTATGCGAAGATTGCGCCAAAGCCTGAGAATTGGGTGTTGCTTGTTACTAAAATCAGCAAGCTGATTCAAAAAGATTATGACTGGTCCGATCAGATAAAAACAATTAAAGTTCCAACGATGCTCGTATTTGGTGATGCCGATCTTATATCTCCAACACATGCAGTTGAATTCTTCAATTTGCTGGGGGGAGGGTTGCATGATGGTGGCTGGGATGGCGCAGGGATTTCGAATGCACGTCTCGCGATACTACCGGGCGTAACGCATTATAATATATTCATGAATCCTGCATTGGCGGCAACGATTATACCGTATTTGGATCAGCCGGTCGTAGAGAAGAAATGATTTTATACTTTTAGTTCACTGGGGTTTTAAACTCTCAGTACCGGCAAGCCTCTCGCTTAACCGCTAAGACACGAAGGGCGCGAAGTTTCGCGAGGAAATTCTTCGCGAAACTTCGCGCCCTTCGTGTCTTAGCGGTTAAGCGAGAGACTTGCCGAATTGACGACACCGATTTTATCAAAAGATATTCAAACTGTGCAGAAAGAAACTGAAATATTTTTAGATAGAATATTATAACTGTAAAAGCAACAACCAGGCGCGTGTTTAAACCTGTTTATCCTTTGCGAATAAATATTGCCAAGCCTGGCGAAGATGGCTATGCCGCCGGTATATAAATGTCCGGATAATATTTATCCAGACAGCGGTCAATAACATGGTCATCGATATAACAGCCAGGGTAAGCTGATACCAGTAATCATCAACCAGTTTTAAATTCCTGGCCACTAAACACAATACGAGGCTGAATTCTCCTATCTGCGAAAGCAGGGCACCTGCATAAACACTGTTCTGCCAGCTTTCCTTAAGGAACCTGAATACTAATGCATTTGTGATACTGTTGACAATGAGAATGATCGATACTACCAACATCACCAGTCCCGCGTGTTTCAATAAAAAGCCCACGTTTATTTGCAGACCGATAGATAAAAAAAACAAGGATAAAAAAAATACCCGGAAAGGAGTAAGACTATGTTCCAACCAGTTCATAGATGATGACTGCGAAATAAGAATGCCGCCTATTAATGCGCCCATAGCAGCTGACAGATGCAGGAGACTTGTCACCCATGCGAAACCGAAACAAATAAATAGCCCGGTAAACACCTGCAATTCATGATCATTTTTTAACCTGTTGGGAAATGGCAGGTTGATCTTTTTTCTCAATGCTACTTTCCACAAAAATAATATCACACAAGCATCAGCAATAATAATGGGTACTAACTGAAAAACATTTTGTTTCCCATTCGCCATAAAATTTATTATCAGCAACATGGGTACAAACAAAAAATCCTGTAACACCAATATTCCAGTTGTTAAAGAACCTAGTGGCGTAGTAAGTTCTTTATTTTTTTGCAGGTATTCCAGGATGATGGCATCGCTACTCAAACTGATTATAAAAGTAAATAGCAGGATATTGCTGAAATTCCAGGAACGAATTAATCCGAGAAATAAAATAAAGAGAAAACTTAATAGCAGTTGTACCAGTACTCCCAATACCGGTTTCCTGATGTGATGAGTCAGAGTTGCCAATTCTATTTCAGTGCCGATAAAAAACATTTGAATAATCAGTCCAAATTCACCGATCGATGTAATGGTATCTATTTGATTAAACACTTTGAAACCATGGGGTCCTAACAGGATACCTGCAAAAATATAAGCTATGAAATAGGGTTGATTCAATCTTTTTAGCAATAACCCAATCAATAAAATTGCCAGGAGCATTATGACCAGGCTCCTTAACAGTTCATCAAAGCCGGTTACAGATAACAGTGTCATGGCTGTTTATTTTTGTTATTAAAAACATCAAAACCCGCCTCTGAGAAAATATCTATTTTTTTATCGCAAAAATATTCCTAACAAGATAGATGCCATCCCAATTTTACATTTTTGCAGATGAATCATTGTCAGGAATAGCGTCATCATGACTTTTTTCTGGTATGTGGCTGAATTAATTTCAGTTCGAAGATTCAATCTGTTTTTCTGAGAAGTAATAACTCTCGTAAAAGTGCGTATTCAATCGTGCTCATTTACTTGTAATACAGGAAATTTGGCTTTCTAAGTAGTTGGCTCGTCACTGACCGCTGAGTCCTGCAGAAACTGAATGAGGATTACTACTTGTCCTAACAATAAATAACAGTAGACAAAAGTTAACCTTACACGACTGACAAAGAATGCTATTCGGTCTTCAAGCTTTTCACTCCGATATAGATCGGGATTCCGTCACTCCGTACGGAGTGACTTCACCGGGTTTGCTATCGCTGCTTTGATTGCCTGGAAGCTCACTGTCAATAATGTAATCAATAATGCACCTGCACCGGCCAAGGCAAAAATCCACCATGATAACGCTGCCCGATACTGATAATCTTGTAACCAGCTATGCATAAAATAATAAGCAAGTGGAACTGCAATGAGTAAAGAAATTATAACCAACACAACAAATTCATTCGATAAAAGACGCCACAAACTGAATGTGGAGGCACCTAACACTTTTCTGATACTAACTTCTTTTGTACGTTGCTCTGCTACAAAAGATGCCAGACCAAAAAGACCAAGACAGGAAATAAATACGGCCAGGATAGTAAAGAAGCCTGCCAGTTTACCAATCCGTTCTTCGGCTGCAAATTTTGATGCATAATCTTCGTCAGCGAACTGGTAATCGAATGGAACCAATGGAATAAGTTTTCTAAATACTGCTTCGATCTTCGGAAGCGCTTTACTCATTACAACACCTGCTTTGACTCGTATATTCATGCAACTAACACCGCCATTAAGCGGCTTTATAAAAAACATAGTTGGCTCAACCGGTTCATACGGTGATCGCATGACCATATCTTTGATGATGCCCAAAATAGTATACGGTACCGGTTTATTATCACCCCATTTCCAGGTAATGGTTTCTCCGACAGGATTCGGCAGTTCCATATATTTGGCAGCCGCTTCATTGAGTACTACACCGGATGAATCGCTGGCAAATGTTCTTGAGAAATCACGACCGGTTATAAATTGCCACCCAACCGTTTTTCCATGTTCATGAGTTACGGCAAGCGTTCCAAAGCTTTCATCTTTATTTAGGTCTTTTCCTTTCCAATCAAATCCATTATTACCCGAAACCACTTCAGTTAGTTTCCCCATTGATTCCGACATATTAGACACAACACCGGTGTTTAATAATTCGGTTCTGAATAAATCATACTTACCGAAAAAATCATCCGATCTCATATCCAGCATGATCAATCCTTCACGATTATAGCCTACGGGTCTGTCCTTAGCAAACTGAATTTGACGATACACTACAATAGTACTGATAATAAGCGCCACTGAAACCGTGAACTGCATTACCACTAAGATTTTACGCGGCAGTGCAGCTAACTTCCCTGCGCGGAATGTTCCTTTTAAAACTTTTACTGGTTTGAAAGAAGACAAGTATAGTGCAGGATAACTGCCCGCCAATAAGCCGGTGATGAAAATGAAACCAATGCTTATTAACCAGAAATAAAAATTATTCCAGGGAAGCCTCATCTCTTTTGCTGAAAGATTATTGAACCATGGCAGAAACAGGTTTACCAGCAAACAGGACAGTCCGAAAGAAAGAATAACCACTAAGAAAGATTCGGCGAAGAATTGATACATTAATTGCAGACGCATGGAGCCTATTGTTTTGCGGATACCCACTTCTTTTGCTCTCTTTTCAGATCGTGCCGTGCTCAGGTTCACAAAATTGATACAGGCAAGCAACAACACAAACACGCCGATAATACTAACCAGCCATACCATGCGAACAGGTTTATCATCAATTGCTGCCTTACGATCAATAGGGTGTAAATGCCAATCGCTCATCGGCAATAGGAATACCTTTGGGTTGCGTGCTATACTCTCTTTAAAGTTCTCAAGCTTTTTAATATTCTGAAGTTCAACATCCTTTATATTCTTATAAACAGATTCAAAATTGAAACCCGGTTTTATCTCTGCATAAATTATCAGGAAATGGTTATCCCAATTATTAGCAGACTTTTTTATCCAATCATTTTGAGCCTCCCAAAGATACCAGGGCGAAAAAAACTTCACATAATTGAACTGAGAGTTAACCGGGAAGTCTTCATAAACTCCGGTTACTTTTACGTTGGTTTTATTACTCATCATCACCATTTTACCCATAGGATCAGTATCACCAAAAAGTGCTTTGGCAACGGATGCTGAAAGGATAATAGAATAAGGATCATTCAGCGCTTTCCAATTCCCTTCCAGCATTTTAAAAGTGAACATTTCGGGTGCGCCAGCATCCATAAACCGCCCTTTCGCGGATAGCTTTTTATCTCCTTCGGAAAGAATATAATCCTGTGCTCTGGATGCTTTTATAATGTGGCTAAAATTATCTTTATAGTTAGTCTGAAGCTCTGTTGCCAATGGGTATTGCACCGAGTTATTAACGTAAGGCCCATCTTTCGCATCTACTCCGCGGGTCATTATTTGAGCAATGCGATCATAGTTCTGATGATATTTATTAAACGACAGCTCATCATAGATCCATAAACTTATTAGCATTGCTACGGCCATACCCACGGCAAGCCCGCCAACATTGATAAATGACGATGTCCTGTTTTTAATAAGATTGCGCCATGCGATTTTGAAATAGTTCTTTATCATGATAATTTATTTTCGATAGTAAGCCAACACGAGTAACCGAAAATTGCCAATCATGTGCCGGAATATTATGTAGTTGCTATATAGGGCAGTAGCAATCACTGATATACAGACCTGTTCGTTTTTGCTACAGCAATTGTACGTCTTTGATACACTTTGATGATCCGCAAAGAAGTTTCAAGTTAAGTTTCTCCTTTCCTGCAGCAGATTATTGTGGCATAAAATCTTGACTTTTATATTTAATTCTCAGGCGTCTCCGCATCGTAGACTCGCATAATCATGTTGCTGCCGCGGGACTCGCCGTTGCAATACAGGAACCTTGGCTTTCTAAATAGTTGGGTGGTCACTGACCGCTGAGTCCCGCGGAAACTGAATGATGATGCAATAGCGTGTGGCAGAGACTCAGCGGGGAAGGAAATAAAATACTGCTTTTTGCCCGTAAAAAATACCGTCTTTTCACGGATTGGTAAATATTAATATTTAGTTACTTTATTATTCAATTTCTTTAAAGAGTTAGAGAATATTACTAAACAAAAATTATTTGATAAATTAATAGAACTTATGTGTAAGGTTGGAGATAAAAAATATACTGCTGCAATGTTTGGAGTTTCAGTAGACAAGTTTCATGATCATAAAGAATATCTAAAAACCCATTTTGCGAGGGAAATTAAAGCAACGAAGCTAGGAAACAATCCTGATATCGGTTGGTGTGGAAGCAGCAATGAAAAACAACTTTGTTTTAAAAGCAAAATTAAACCGGCATTATCAATTTGCTTAGAAGTATTAATTGTGGATTATGCGGCAAATTAATTAATTTTACTTCGATGATTATAATTTATTTTAAAGGTAAAAACTTTGTTCCTGGTGCATTAATAAATTTTGAGGCTTTCAAGAAATTGGAAATATTAACAGAAAAGGGCAAAACTTCGAAATTCGGATTTAAAAACAATCCGGTTGAAAAATTTAGCATGGCTAAACTCATTCTTGAGGATAATTATCAAAACAATATTGATAAATTATTATTTAATATAATTAATTTACTTAAAGATGAAAAGGATGCCTTAATTACTAATAATATTAAGTCAATTACAATTCTAATTTTAATTAAAGCAGAGAATGAATTAAATTTTAGCATAACTAAGGACTTGCTTTCAATTCACAAATCAATACATCTTGAATTACAATTTGAAATTGGTGCAAAATTGAAGGAAAAAAAAGCTATTATAAATAAATATGTAACGCTTGACTCGTTATCGAGAGCGAATAAAGGCATAGTCAGGCAGACTGTAATTAAAAAGCGATCAAATGCTACTAAAACGACGACTTCGAAAAAAGCGATCAAGACTCCTGGAAATTTTGCGAATAAACAGAAGTTTCAGAAATTCAAACTAGTTACTGTCAAGAAAAAATAGCAAGAATGTGGAAACTGTTCGTCCACAGTAATTTTAGTCAAACTGAAACAACTCAAACGGCTTAACCTTTAACGCCTTTGCAATTGCAGAAACATGACTTATTGAAGTATTTACAATTCCCCTTTCTATTTTCCCGATATGGCTCAATTCAAAACCTGTTCTTCCAGCCAATTCTTCCTGGGTAATATTCTTTTCTTTTCTTACCTGCTTTAGTTTCTTACCAAAAGCTTTTACAAATTTTTCGTCTTTAAAGTATTTCACTCGCTGAAATTCAGATTTATAAGTTAAAAAAATAAGATCAAATTTGACCTATTCTAAATTACCCTTAACTTTGATAATGGAAACAAATCTTATCCTACTTATAAAATCTGGGAATATGAACGACAGCCTCACTCACGCCGAAACCTATCTAAAATCAAAATATTCCTCCTACAAAGTTCATTGGACGATGAAAGGCAATGAAAGAATCATCAAACTTGTTGAGGTAAAAGAATCAGGAAACAGGTATATGAAAATGCTGGTGCAAACTCCGCAATCAAAATCAACCATTGTTTTTGATTTGATAACCGAGAAAATATTTAAAGATTAATGGCAAGGCACGAATTACACGAATTATACGAAGTCTTAATTCGTGTAATTCGTTTTAAATTCGTGTAATTCGTGCAGTACTACTCCGATTTCAAACTCTTCACCGGATTCGTAAATGCAGATTTAAACGAACTATATCCCACCGTTAATGCCGCTATGATAAAAGTAAATGCGATAACGATTAAAAAAATCCCGGGACTTATCTCCATACGATAAGTGAAATCCTGCAACCATTTATTCATCGCAAACCATGCAATCGGTGTGGCGATAAAAAAAGCGATGATGAGCAGGCGCGTAAACTCTTTACCAAACAGCCATAAAATATTTTGCACGCTTGCACCCAATACTTTGCGGATGCCGATCTCTTTTGTTTTTTGCGCGGCCATAAATGAAACCAATCCATATAAACCGAGAGAAGCGATCAATATGGCAATGCCTGCAAAAGCTTCAATGAGTTTGAGCATGATATTATCCAGTTTGTAAAAATTGGCGATACGTTCGTCTAAAAAATGATATGCAAATACGTTATCAGGATAAGTATCGCTCCATATTTTTCTAAAAGCATCCAGTGCAGCCTGCGTATGAGCAAGATTGACTTTTACCGCGCAGTTCCTGAAACGGTCGAAATCGGACATGATAACGATTGGTGATATGGATTCGTGAAAGGAATTATTATGAAAATCTTTCACAACGCCCGCAATGGGTGCATCAATCGTTCCACCGTTAATCTTTAATCTTTTTCCGATCACAGCCTGCGTTGAGGTAAATCCCAGTCTTTTAACAGCGGTTTCATTTATCAGGAGTTCCCGGACTGTATCAGAAGGGAAAAAATTTCTTCCTGCTACAAGTTTTAATCCGAATGTTGAAACATACTGATCATCTCCCTCTTTCAAATTAATTTCCCATGGTTCGTCCTTGGGACGATTTTCATACTTCACACTTGTGAAGCTATTGGCACCCGATGCCGGCGCTTCAAAACATAAACTTGTTTTTTGTACACCCGCAACTTCGGCTAGCCGGCTGCGTAAGGTGTTCATTTTGATTTTATCGTTCGATGGTACAGGCAACAGGATCACTGCATCTTTAGTGAACCCGAGGTCGGATGTTTTTGAATAATGCATTTGCCCTGCAATGATAATCATCCCGATGATCAGCATCTGGGAAATGGCAAACTGCACAATGACAAGTATTCTTCTCAATGAAAAACCACCGACATTTTTCTGAGTCAGCTTTCCCTTGATTGCCTGAACAGGCTGAAACCTTGATAAAACAAGTCCCGGGTAAGAACCTGAAAAGAATACAACCACTATAATCAATAAAATAAGAAAAACAGGCAATTGCCAATGTTGCAGCAATCCAATAGATAATTCTTCTTTGAATAATATATTGAGATAGGGTAGTGCCAGTTTCGCAAAACCATAAGCAAGTAATGCTGCAAACAATGTAATTAAAACTGTTTCTGCAATAAACTGCAGAAACAGTTGAGCGGGAAGTCCGCCTAAGACCTTACGCACGCCGACTTCTTTTGAGCGGTTGATCGCCTGTGCTGTTGCCAGATTAATAAAGTTCAGGCAGGCAGTGATGATCAGGAAAAAACCAATTGACCCCAACGCCCATAAATATTTTTTATTTACATAACCGTCGAAATCCATGTTGAAATGAATATCGGAGATAGGTTGAAGATGGAATTGTGTGACTTTTGCATCATCGGCATTGAAATATTTTTTTGTAAAGCCTATGAGTGCCTTTTCAACATTGGCCCTGCTAACGCTTGGTTTCAGCAAAACAAAAAAATGTTGCCCGCTGCTTGTGGTGCCCCAGCTGCTATCACTGGCATACCGTGCATTGTAATCTTTTAAGTTCTGGTATGATAGATAAATTTCCTGCTTCCTGTCTGTGTTGGCCGGAATGTCTTTAAGAATCCCGGTTATTTTAAAATCTGCTTTGCGGCCATTTGAAGTAACGCGAATGATTTTGCCAATGGCAGTTTCATCTCCAAAATATTTTTTCGCCAGCTTCTGTGTAACTAGCGCAGCATTGGGTTCCGTTAATATTGTTTTTGTATTTCCTTCCAGCAACGGGAAATTAAAAATATCGAAGAACTCGGGATCGGCAAAAGCTACTATATCTTCTTCCTGGAATTTTTTAACTTCTTTTTCACCGGGAGTGGAAATTGTTGCATCATGATATTTCCTGATCCTGGCCGTTTTTTCAGCAAAGGAAAAATCATTGCGGAAAGCTTTTCCAAATGGTTGTGGTACTCCCTGCTGGTATTCTACAGATTCATAATGGAATTCAGAAACGACACGGTAAATCCTTTCGGCATTTCGATGAAACTTATCAAAGCTCAAATGATAAGTTATCACCGTAAAAATCAAAATGGCGCAGGCGATGCCAAGAGATAATCCAAAAATATTTGTAATTGCAAATGATTTGTTGCGGCTAAGATTACGCCAGGCAATCTTAAAATAATTTTTGATCATACTTTATGAGTTTACGTTATTGAATGAGCTGGCTTTTTCATTCAAAAAAAATACCTGTTTATATATTGTTGTCAATCAGTTGTGAATATTAAAAACTTCGAGTTGAACTGTTCGATTTTGATACAGTGGGTGTTCATTAGCGGCAGGTCTCTCGTTTCACCACATAGGCACATAGGAGCATAGTTGCTATTTATAAATTCTATGTCCCTATGTGCCTATGTGGTGAAACGAGAGACCTGCCGACGCATCAAGCTTGTCAAAACAAACAAAAATAAATATAGACAGACTTGTCTGATTTTAAAAAATGTTTGTATTTTTGCATAAAATGGAGTCGTGGATACAAGAGAAAGAATCATAGATACTGCCTCCAGGTTATTTTATAAGCAAGGGTATAACAGCACCGGCATTAACCAGGTGATCAAGGAAGCTAAAGTAGCAAAGGCGAGCCTGTACCAGCATTTCCCCTCGAAAGATGATCTGCTCAATGAATATTTAAAAGTAACTGCAGCTTCAACCAACCAAGTCTTGCAATCCATTCTCGATAAACATAAAACACCAAAGGCCAAAGTGCTGAGCCTGTTCGATTTTTTATTGCATTCCACCAAGCAGAATGCGTACCAGGGATGTAATTTCCTGAATATCGCTTCCGAGATCCCAAAAGATAATGTGAAAGCGAGATCTCTTATAAGAAAACAAAAAAATCATATCCGGGGTTTGTTTGCAGAAATATTGAAGCCAGCCGGTAAGGAGCATCTTGCAGATGAGCTGTACCTGCTTTTTGATGCGGCCCTGGTTTCAAGCAAAGTGTATGAAGACCCATGGCCGGTAAAGACCGCTCGTAAGGTGGTAGAAAAGCTATTATAAAAATTTTTTGTCAAGTAATAGACAGACCGGTCTGTATATTAAATCTACTTTTGACAGGTATATAAAAAATATGAAGCTTATTATAAACCAAAAAACAAATAAAATGAAACAGTACATGATCACAGCAACACATCTTCTCGCAATTGCATTGGGTTTTGGATCTCACGCAAATGCGCAGACTTCAAAAACTCATCCCATTTTTTCAACCAGTGAACAAAAAAACAGGGAAACATATTTCAAAACAATAAAGGTTGATGGGCTGGATATTTTTTATCGTGAAGCAGGCGATAAAAACAAACCAACGATATTATTATTGCACGGCTATCCTTCATCATCGCATATGTTCAGGGATCTGATGAACGATCTTTCCGCCGATTATCACCTGGTCGCTCCGGATTATCCCGGGTTCGGACAAAGCAGTGCGCCGGCCCCTTCCGATTATGAATATAGTTTTGATAACCTGACTGTAACGATCAATCATTTTATCGACGCAGTGGGTTTAAAAAAATTCAGTTTGTACATGCAGGATTATGGTGGCCCGGTAGGATTTCGTATCGCATCACAAAGACCAGGAATGATACAGGCTCTGATCATACAAAATGCAAATGCTTATGAAGAAGGACTTGGCGAAGCATTAAATCCATTGGTAGCATACATACAAAATCCGAATGATTCAACAGTGAAACCGGTGAAGGAATTGATGTCTTTTGCAGGTACCAAATGGCAATATACCGATGGGGCAGAAGATATTTCAAGGATCAGTCCCGATAGTTATATCACTGATCAATATTATCTGGACAAGCCAGGCAGCGAAGCAATTCAGCTCGCATTGTTCCGTAACTATGGAACTAACATGAAGCTTTATCCTGTATGGCATGCATATTTTAAAAAATTCCAACCCACTACACTGGTTATATCCGGGAAGAATGATAAGTTATTTATCGCTGCAGGTGCAGAAGCATTCAGGAAGGATATTCAGGATGCACAGATCAGTCTGTTGAACGGCGGACATTTTGTGCTTGAAGAAAAACATGCTGAGGCAGCTGCCATCATCAAATCATTTCTTTCTAAAAAAGGCATTCATTAATTTTTTTCAAACGTAAAAACAGCTCTATAAATCACATTTATAACAATCAAAATAAAATCAAAATGAAAAAGTTTAAAGTTCCAACAAGAGAAGAAGTTTCTCCATCCAGTCAACAGGCTTTTGATACACTGAATAAATCTTTGGGTTTTGTTCCGAACCTGTATGCAACGGTCGGTCTTTCTGAAAATGGATTGAGCAAATATATTGCCTACCAGGAAGCAAAAACTTCCTTGAGCAACAAAGAAAAAGAAGCGGTCAACCTGGTAGTAAGCCAGGTGAATGGTTGCATCTATTGTCAAAGTGCACATACAGTGCTTGGTAAAATGAATGGCTTTTCAGAAAATGAAATCCTCAATCTTCGTGATGGTAACAGCACGGATCCAAAATTGAAATCGCTTGTTGCTTTGGCAAAGGATATTACAGAAAATAAAGGAAGAGTTTCCACTGCAAGTCTGAATGGTTTTTATTCTGCCGGTTATAATGATGGTAACCTGGTGGACCTGATTCTGCAGATAAGCGACAAAATTGCGATGAACTATTTGCACAACCTTACACAAATTCCGGTTGATTTTCCTTTAGCCATTCCCTTAGAGGCAGCAACTGCATAATCATTTAAATATTTATTCATCTAAATACTATGATCATGAAAAATAAGGAAGCAGGCGGTACTACGATTTCTCAAAACGTGAACACGGAATACGTTCCATTTGTGAATGAAGAATGTGGTGATACCATGTGGGATGAAGTATTAAAGGAAGCAGAAGACAGGATCAGGAAAGAAGAATGGAACTCTGGTCTGACGGTCTCCGTCTGACCATTCCACTTCGGGACCAGCCGTAACAATAAAATTATTTACTTTATCAGACAATTAAAAAACAGACTAAATGGAAAAAAGATTCCCCGTCCCACCTTTTACATTGGAAACAGCTTTGCAAAAAGTAAAAGCTGCAGAAGATGCATGGAACACGAAGGATCCGGAGAAAGTTTGTCTGGCCTATACCATAGATACCGAATGGCGGAACAGAACCGAATTTTTGAATGGCAGGGAAGCGATAAAAGGATTTTTGTATCGCAAATGGCAGAAGGAACTGGATTATAAATTAAAAAAAGAATTGTGGGGTTTCAGGGAAAACCGCATGGCTGTGCGGTTTGAATATGAATGGCACGATGCTGATGGTCAGTGGTACCGCAGCTATGGTAATGAGTTATGGGAATTTGACGAAAATGGTTTAATGCGTAAACGATTTGCGAGTATCAACGATCTTGCAATTGCTGAGAGTGATAAATATTTGTGAGAATTTTCGTGTTTTGGAATCTGCAGGTCTCTCGTTTTACCACATAGAAGCGTATTTATAAATACTATGTGCCTATGTGGTAAACCGAGAGGCTTACAAATGGTAATGGAAGTAGCCATGGCATACATATTGAAGCAAATAATTTATTTATGAAAATGAAATGTTATGGCAACACTACAAAAAATCACTTCGAACTTATGGTTTAACAACCAGGCAGAAGAAGCAGCAAAACATTATACTTCTATTTTTAAAAATTCCGGAATCGGAAGAATCACCCGGTATGGAAAAGAAGGATTTGAAATCCATAAACAACCGGAAGGAAGTATCATGACTGTTCAGTTTTGGTTGGAAGAACAGGAATTTGTAGCACTAAATGGCGGCCCCGATTTCAAATTCAATGAAGCAATATCATTTATAGTCAATTGCAGAGCACAGGATGAAATTGATTATTACTGGGAAAAACTTTCCGAAGGTGGAGATAAAAATGCACAGATGTGCGGATGGCTGAAAGATAAATTCGGTTTGTCTTGGCAAATTGTTCCTACAATTTTGGGTGAAATGTTGGGCAGCCGGGACACTGAAAAATCCGGACGAGTTATGAAAGAAGTTCTCCGGATGAAAAAATTGGATATTGCAACTTTCGAAAGAGTATTTTCCTATGATATGAGTTATGAATTGTGAGACATTCATAACTCACAATCACAGTTTGAGGAAACATTGCAACAGTATTATTATTTTTTCTTTAAAATTAAGCAAGAAAAGGGCTGGAATTATTTTTGATGAGTATACAATTGTCTTCGATTTTTCCCGTATAAAAAATATTTCCAGTTCCTTATGTTAAGTGCCAAAGATTTTGAGGGTTTGGAATATGATGGTCTTATTGATCTATTGGGAGAGGTAACTAAAGAATATACCGGTAAACTGGCAAGTGATCCAAAATGGAAGATTGATGATGAAAAAATTTATTTTATGAATCTTCTTATTAAGGAGATTGTAATCAGGGAAGCGCTAATGGTGGAGAACAGGAAAAAAAATGATGATGTTAATTTAACTCCTAAATAATTCAGTGATATCGTTTGAGGCGTAAGAAAATTTGGTTTTTCATAGGAAATTGGATTTAACACGGACTCGATTTCTATCGGGTCCTCTCTTTTATTAGTAAAAAAGAAAGTAAAGAAGAATCGAAAGATTTGAAAACCAGGTAACCGATCCTTCTTACAATTTATTCAAACTATTTACCAAAGAAACCAATTCGATTTCAGTAAACCGTTTGCCATCGATGGAGTTTGAAACCTGTTTAACAGTAGATGTATAAGCCGGAAACGCCCGCTCAACGGATGATGGTTTTAAATTAAAATAGGTGAGCTTGTTATTCTTCATATCGTAGAGATACCAGTCTTCCACTTTGGTAAATTCTTTTACATAAGAACCGGCGCCTTCATAAAATTCGTGATCATGCCTTGACCAATACTTTAATAATTCAAAGTTTGCTCCGCCTGCTATAACCTGGTAAAATGAAGTTCTTGAATGTGTGCCGATAGACGGATAACCATTTCTAAATACTACTTCAGTTGATTTATCGGATGAAGATGATGTATCCAGCAATACAAATTCTATAATAGAATCATTAAAACCATATACCTGGCCTTTATATTTTGTATGAAGTTCATTTTTTGTCCAGTCGAACTGTAGATTATTGCTATTGAATAATTTTCCTCCTTTAAAAACCACAACTCCCTGCACCCATTCAGCAATAAAGAAACGATTGCCTCTCATGCCGGAAACATCATTGGGATTATTGCGTTCTGCCGAAAAATTATCAACTATTTCATCAGTCCTGCTCATGAACATCGGTTGCTGTGGGATTGGTGCACCTAAGTGTTGGTTTTCCTGTGAATAAGTGTTGATTGAAATCTGAATGAGCGATAAAATAAATATTACTTTGCCCAGGTATGAATTGGCTTTTTTCATGGCAACAATGTTTACAATATAAATTTAACAAGAATTGCAGGAAAAATGAAGAATCCGGATATCAATCTTCCTGGTTAACCCGGATCAGTTCTAAGATCGGGCGGGTATACGAATAAATCTTGCAGAAAAATAAAAAACCCGCTATAATAGCGGGTTCGGTCCTATTTTGTGCGATACGGAAAAAATATTTTAAACTTAAGTATTGTACAGTCAATTATTAACGTCATTTCTGTAAAAGTCAGATAATTCGGTAACAGAATTTAATCTTTATGAATTAAAATTCTGTTACTATGCGCGACAATAGAAAAGACACCACCATATGGCGGAACTACCTGGAGAAGTAT
>Ga0137407_10000292_pt1 | contig 35166 bp, 20 predicted proteins | sample CZOMad2_2_16fung_FD_108410 | JGI IMG/M metagenome (GOLD analysis project Ga0137407, IMG submission 108410) | Vadose zone soil fungal communities from Angelo Coast Range Reserve, California, USA - CZOMad2_2_16fungal (Illumina Assembly) | ecosystem: Environmental > Terrestrial > Soil > Vadose... | reverse complement strand
TTATCACATACAATATTGGCAGTGGAAGGAAAAAACATGTCTGGTGTAACTGTTCCGATGGTGATGCAATCAATTTCTTCGGGATGAATCCCCCTTTTTTTGCATAATTCCATCACGGCGGGTGCACATAAATCTGAAGTTGCTTTTCCCGGTTCATTCAAAATTCTTCTTTCATCAATACCGGTCCTTGTGCGTATCCATTCGTCATTTGTATCTACAATTTTCTCAAGGTCGGCATTTGTTAAACGGTTTTCAGGTACGTATCCTCCGATTGCTGTAATAGAGGCGGTAATTTTTTGGCTCATTATGGATTTCGTCAGGTTAAGAAATTTTTTTACAAAAGCGGCGTAAAAGTACATCAAAAACCGATCTGTGAATGTGCGGACGTGCAAATGTGCGGATGTGCGAATTGTTTTGAATAGCCGGGCAAAAGAATTCGCACATTCGCACATTTGCACATCCGCACATTCACATTGGGTTTTTAGTTTTATTTTCGCAGCCATGATAGCTTTTTTACGAGGGGAATTCACCCTTAAAACGCCGACGGTAGTGCATATGGATGTTCATGGCGTAGGATATGAGGTCCAAATCAGCCTGAACACTTACTCCGAGATACAACATCTGGAAAAAGGTGTTTTGCAAACATATCACCAGGTAAAAGAAGATAGCCAGACCCTGTATGGTTTTTTTGAAAATTCTGAAAAAGAGATGTTTATACAATTGATAAGCGTTTCCGGCATTGGTGCGGCTACATCCAGGATGATGTTATCCTCCATGAAACCAGAAGAAATTGCCCGTGCTATTGTACAGGGCAATTTAAAACAGCTAGAAAGCATCAAAGGAATTGGAAAAAAATCAGCTGAAAGAATTATTCTTGAACTTCGCGATAAGGTTGGAAAAAGAATTCCTGAAACAAATATTTCCTCATTGAAAAACAATACATTGGAGCAAGATGCGTTGAATGCCTTAATTGCTCTTGGTATAGCCAGACCGGCAGCAGAACAAGCCATTAAAAAAGTGCTTGCTCTCGAACCGGAACCAAACAAAGTAGAAGATATCATTAAGAAAGTTTTAAAAATCCTTTAGCCTATTGCAGGGATCTCTACCTAACTAATTCTTGAGGAAAGTTTGACTCGTTATTTGCTTCAGATAATTACCGCTGCGGTAGTATTGCTAACCGTCTCAGTTGTTTTTTGCACAACTGTTTCGGCAAGCCCTTATTATCAAAGAGACACGACAAAACCTCAAAAATCCACAGATACATTAAAGTTTCCGATACAGGACCGTCGCGGAGATCCATTCACCAATCCGGACAAAAATCCTTTTAATCTCAAAGATCCTGTTAACATCAAGGATTCGATTGAATACGATCCTAAAACCAATCAATATTATATTGTCGAAAAGATTGGAAACAAATATTACCGCAAGCCCACATATCTAAGTTTTGATGAATTTATGCGCCTGACCTCGAAAAAATCTGAAGACGATTATTTCCGGCAAAGGGCCGATGTGCTGAGTGCATTAAACAGGAGAAGATTAAAACCAAAACTTTCGATTACAGATAATTTGTTCAACCGGCTTTTTGGAAATGGGAAAATAGATATCAGACCGCAGGGGAATGTTGACATTACTGCTGGTTACCAGGGGCAGAATGTTCAAAATCCCACATTGCCGGAAAGCGCAAGAAGAACTGGTGGTTTGGATTTTAATATGGATGCCAATGTTAATGTTGTAGGAAATATCGGCAGCAAACTAAGATTGCCTATTACCTATAACACACAGGCAACATTTGATTGGATGAACCAATTGAAACTGGAATATACCGGCGGCCCTGATGATATTATAAAAAAAATCGAAGCAGGCAACACGTCATTTACTACGAAAAGCACGCTGATGGCCAGCGAGCAATCTTTATTTGGAATAAAAACGCAGCTGCAGTTTGGCAAATTATTCGTTACGGGTGTGTTGGCTAACCAGCGTTCTCAAAGCCAGTCTCTCGCTACACAGGGCGGTTCTGCCACTACCACTTTTCAATTTAAGGCCGATGATTATGATGAGAACCGGCATTTTCTGCTCGCGCAATACTTCAGGAATAATTATAATAAGGCAATGCAAAAATTGCCCATTGTCACTTCACAGGTGCAGATACTTCGCATAGAAGTATGGGTGACTAACCGAAATGGTACCACAACCCAGGCAAGAGGGATCGTTGGGTTGATGGACCTTGGCGAAGCGGCACCTTATAACAGCAATGTACATTCGCAAACATCATTACCATACCCCTCTAATGACGCGAATGATGAATACCGTAATATTATAAATGATCCTGCCAGCCGTAATTCGTCGCAGGTAATTAATAAATTAAACTCCCTGGGACTGAGCCAGGTTCAGGATTATGAACAGGTATTTGCCAGGAAATTGAACCCGACAGATTATATTTTCAATCCTCAGGTTGGATTTATTTCATTAAACCAGACTTTACAACCAAATGATGTGCTGGCAGTAGCCTATCAATATAGTTATAACGGAAAAATTTACCAGGTAGGAGAGTTTTCGCAGGATGTACCGCCGGACACTACGCTTGGAAATAATCCGGGTGCACAAAAAGTTTTATATCTCAAATTATTAAAAGCCACTTCACAAAGAACCAGTTTGCCGATATGGGACCTGATGATGAAAAATATTTATACTTTAAAAACCGGCACTGGTAGTTATCTTTCAAATATTCAGCAGGCAGGATTTCAGTTGAATTTATTATATGAAGAACCCAGTAAAGGAACCAAAAGATATTTGCCTGCCGGTGATAAACCGGGCGTTCCGTTACTTACAATACTGAACCTGGATCGTTTGAATACACATAATGATCCGCAACCTGATGGCGTATTCGATTACCTGGAAGGATTTACCATCGTTTCGTCGCAGGCAAGAATAATTTTCCCGTTACTTGAACCATTCGGGAAAGACCTGGAAGATCTTGCATTTAAAAATTCCCAGGGCATAAAAAATAATTATGTTTTTTATCAATTATATGATACCATCAAGGAGGTGGCAAAAACTTTCGCCAATGTAGACCGGTATTATATTGGCGGCGTGGCGAAAGGACAAGCTACCACAGATCTTCAGTTAGGCGCTTTCAATGTGCCACAGGGATCAGTGGTGGTAACCGCAGGCGGACAAACACTTCGCGAAAATGTGGATTATGTTGTTGACTATAATCTTGGTAGCGTTAAAATCATCAACCAGGCTTTGATTAATTCCGGAGTTCCGGTAAATGTACAGTATGAGAACAATGCCAGTTTTGGTACGCAACAAAGGGGTTTTATGGGTTTACGTCTCGATTATCTTGCCATGAGCACCGCAACCAAATCTCTTGCTCTGGGGGGCACTATTGAAAGACTGAATGAACGACCTTATTTTTCCAAAACCAATTACAATGAGGATCCCATACGCAATACAATGTATGGTGTAGACGCAAGCTACCGGTCACAGGTACCCGAAATAACAAGACTCCTGAACAAACTACCTTTTTATTCAAGTAAGGAAATGAGTACCGTTAGCGCAGTGGGGGAAGCGGCTTATTTAAAACCAGGCCATCCGCCACAGATCGGGAAAGGGAATAATGGAACGATTTATATTGATGATTTTGAAGGATCAACCAGTTCAATAGATTTACGTTTCCCGCTTACAAGCTGGGCGCTTGCCTCTACGCCGCAAAAGAACGGTTTGTTTCCGGAAGCAAGTCTGAATGATTCTCTTGACTACGGTTTTAACAGGGCCAAGATTGCATGGTATAATATCGAACCAACTTTACAGGATAGAAGCAACACAAACAACCCGGTAAGAAGTTATGAAAATTTTGGTGACCCGAGGATAGCGTCCCTTACCGTGCAACAATTGTTTCCGCAACAAACGCCTGAATTCGGCCAGGCTCAATTGATAACTTTCGATGTAGCTTATTACCCTACGGATAAAGGACCTTATAATTTCGATGCAAGGCCGGGAAGTATCGCTCCTGATGGCAAGCTTCTCAACCCGCAAAAAAGATGGGGTGGTATCATGCGTGCTATCGACCAAACGGATTTTGAAACAAGCAATGTGCAGTATATAGAATTCTGGATGCAAAGCCCATTTCTTACCAATCCTGCGAGCACAGGTGGCCAATTGTATTTTGATCTCGGCAGTGTTTCGGAAGATATATTAAAAGATGGAAGAAGATTATTTGAGAATGGTTTGAATACACCGAATATACCTGCTGCCGTCGATGAAACCTCGGTCTGGGGACGGGTACCTGCGAATCCGATTCAGGTTACCAATGCATTCAGCAATGATGCATCCGACCGGCCTTACCAGGATATCGGGTTTGATGGCCTGGATGATGCTGGCGAACAGACTAAATTCCAGAATTATCTCAGCCAACTGGCCGCTATTTTTGGAACAGGCTCCCCGATCTATCAAAAAGCACTTGCCGATCCATCGGGTGACGATTTCCTGAATTACAGGGATGCTTCCTATGACCAGTCAAAAACAGGTATACTTGGCCGTTATAAAAATATAAACAGCCCGCAAGGCAATTCACCAGTCGCATCTGCCGGCCAGCAATTTGTAAATGCTTTTACCTTGTATCCCGACCAGGAAGATCTTGACCATGACAATACACTGAATGAACTGGAAGAATATTTTGAGTACCAGGTAAACCTTGCTCCCGCTGCACTGGCGGTAGGACAAAATTTTATTACTGACAAAAGAGATTTTACACCGAACGGAGGTGCTCCGCAAACATGGTATCAGTTCAGGATTCCCATTAACGCATATACACAGAAAGTTGGTAATATTCCGGATTTCAAATCGATCCGTTATATCAGAATGTTTCTAAGTGGTTTTACTGATTCGGTAGTTTGCCGCTTTGCCAAGTTTGAGTTGATCAGAGATCAGTGGCGTAATTTCAATTATCAGATCGATACAACGGGTCTGTCTACTCCATTACCCACAAACAGTGCAACAAAGTTTAATATAACGGCGGTCAATATCGAGCAAAACAGTTCACGCACGCCCATACCATATGTCATTCCTCCGGGTATCCAAAGACAACAGCAATTGAGTACAAACAATATCAATATCCTGCTGAATGAACAGGCAATGAGTTTACAGATATGCGACCTGCCATTGGGCGAAACAAGGGGCGTTTTTAAAAATGTCAATCTCGATTTACGCAGGTATGGTAAAATGGATATGTTCATACATGCTGAATCTTCAGGTGCAGGCGATGTGCTGAATGATTATGATTTGAATGGGGTTGTTCGTATTGGTAGTGATTTCATTAGTAATTATTATGAGGTTAAGATACCATTACGAAAAACAAAATGGGGTGCTACACTGGATACAGATATCTGGCCCGATTCGAATAGTTTGAATCTGGATCTCAATCGGCTGATTCAACTAAAGGTAAACCGCAATAATAGTGGTTCCACAAGTCTTTACTATAAAGAAACGGACGCGGGCGGGCGATCTTATGCAATATTTGGAAATCCTAATCTTGGACAAATACAGGCTTTTTTTGTTGGTGTACAGAATGCACGACAACCAACGGTTTGTACGGAAGTGTGGTTCGATGAATTGCGTTTGTCGCAGATCAATGATCATGGCGGCTATGCCGCCACGGGAAGAGTGGATATCAAACTCGCCGACCTGGGAACCATGTACCTGGCGGGAAGTGTGCGAACCGTTGGTTTTGGAACCATCGACCAGAATATTAATCAACGTTCATTGGATAAGAATACACAGCTTGATGCTGCCGCAAATCTCGAACTGGGAAAACTATTGCCAAAAAAAGCCGGCTTATCGGTTCCTTTTTATGCGAGTATATCCAAGACCGTTAGTACACCGGAATTTGATCCGTACGACCTGGATATTAAATTGAATGATAAAGTGAAAGCGGCGGCCCGGGATAAACAGGATTCTCTTCGTGAACAGGCAGTGGATGCTACCACCATCAAAAGTTTCAATTTTACCAATGTGCGGAAGAATAATATTACGGGTAAAAAATTAAAGATATGGAGCATCGAGAATTTTGATGTATCCTATTCGTATACCAAATTTGAACATCATAGTCCAATAGCTGAGGAAGATGAGCTGACTAATTATAAAGGCGGGTTGGGCTATAATTATGCGGGCTTGCCAAAATATTGGGAACCGCTCAAACGACCAATAAAATCAAAATCACGATGGCTGGCGCTGATAAAAGATTTTAATATTAACCCGGTTCCATCTGTTATCTCGTTCCGCGCCGATGTAAACAGGCAGTTTGGCGCATACAGAAGTCGAAATATTGATGGACCAAAAAACTCACTGCCAGAAACTTTTAATAAATTTTTTACATTCGACCGGACGTATACTCTACGTTGGGATATTACAAGATCCCTTAACATTGATTTTACTGCGCTCAATAAAGCATGGGTAGATGAAGACAGTGGCAGACTTGATAAAGCAGGAAGAAAACACATGTGGAGTAATTTCTGGAAAGGCGGCAGGAATATTATGTACCAGCAAAGTGCCAATGTAACCTATACTTTGCCAACCAATAAATTTCCTTTAGTAGATTGGACAACGGTTCGTTTGGGATATGGATCAACTTATCAATGGACGACTGCTTCACTTCTCGCGACATCTCTCGGAAACACTTTGCAGAATACGCAGAAAAAAGATCTGACAGGTGAACTTAATTTTAGCAAACTTTACAGCAAGTGGAGGCTATTGCGTGATCTGGATCAGTCGCCAGTTACTCTTAAACCTCCTCAGCAACCAAATAAAAAATCGACAGATACTGCAAAAAATAAAAAACAAGAAGAAGAAATAACAGAACGCCGGGAGCTCAAAGGAATAACAAAAGCCCTTGCACGGTTGCTTACTTCGTTGAAAGATGTAACCATTAACTATTCTGAAAATTCTGCCTCGAGTATTTATGGATACACAGATAGCACAAGGATTTTGGGAATGAATTTAAAATCCGGTCAACCCGGCTTTGGTTATGTATTTGGTGAACAGCCTGATACTGCTTTCGTGAACCGCCTGGGGCAAAAGGGATTGCTGACAAAAGATACCACGTTCAATTTCCAAAACCAGGCAAGTTTTAATCAGCTCATAAATATCTCTGCACAGTTGCAACCTGTAAGGGATTTGAATATTACTGTAAGCTTCAATAAAACATTCGGAAAAAATTATACAGAATTATATAAAGACACAACCGGGCAGGGAAAGTTTGCGCGTCTGAATCCTTATACGGCAGGTAGTTTTAGCGTGAGCTTTATTTCAGTCAAAACTTTATTTGAGAACTTTAAACCTAACGAAATTTCAGGCACTTTCAGAACTTTCCAGAATAACAGGCAGATCATATCGCAGAGATTAGGGAAATCAAATATTTATTCAGGAATTCAAAATGCAGATGGCTATTACAAAGGATACGGAAAATATGCGCAGGATGTATTGATACCCGCATTCATCGCAGCATATAGCGGCAAAAATGCGAATTCGATTGCATTGGTGAATCAGAGTAATGCTGATATCCGCTCGAATCCTTTCTCTGGATATCTTCCAAAACCAAACTGGCGTATCAGTTATAATGGACTGAGCCGAATTCCGGGCCTGGATAAAATTTTTACAAATTTTAGCGTTACCAATGCTTATACGAGTACTCTGAGTATGAATAGCTTTAACTCAGCGCTCAACTATCAGGATCCGCTCGGATTACGGCAGCCAGGATTCATTGATACGCTCACCGGTAATTTTGTTCCATATTTCCTTGTGCCGAATATTTCCATCAGCGAACAATTTTCACCATTACTGGATCTTGATATGCAGTTTGTAAATCAGCTGCAGGCAAGAGTAGGCTACAGCAAATCACGTCAGTTGAGTTTGAGTTTGATCGATTATCAGATGAGTGAAACACGCTCAACAGAATTTATTGTAGGAATAGGATGGCGCAAAAGAGGATTGCCCCTGCCATTTGGAATAAAGGTTTCCGGCAAAAACGGAGCTTCAGGCAAATTGGATAACGATCTAACGTTAAGACTCGATTTCAGTCTTCGTGATGATGCTACTTCCAATAGTTATCTTGATCAAAATGCATCATTACCTGTAGGTGGACAAAGGGTAATGGATATTGCTCCTTCCATTGATTACGTGATTAATAATAGAATTAATATCAAGTTCTATTATGACAGGAGAAGTGTTGAACCCAAAATATCAAGTTCTCCGCCGATTACTACCACGCGTGCGGGAATACAAATAAGAATCTCTTTGGCAGAAATGGCGAATCCACCAAAATCACCAAAATAGAACCATGATTAATCTTGATAAAAGGGTTGAGAGGAAATTTAAGTTTGGACAGAGGTTACTTTCAGGATATGAAAACTAATCATATCAATTATATAAAATCACGCTGATCGCGATTCTATTGGTTTTTTACTTTTTTCAAAAGCAAAACATAGCCGCAAAGTTTTTTCTTTGTTTTGTTTACCTGTACAGGTTTGATCATATGGTATTCAGAAAATTGAGGGCTGTAAGCATAGCTGATAATGTTTCCATCAACATCCCCCCACATTTTTTTCTGGTAAACTACCTGTTTTTCGTTCCAGTCGTACATTCTGACTTCATATAATTTAGAACTAGGATCACCTATAAAAACAAATTCATACAAAGCGCCCTGGCTCATTGGAACAACAATGGGCATTTCGTATTCACTTTGCATCGACATAGACGCTTCTCTCAATACAATAAAACCTTTTGATTTAAACAGACTTTTTAAACTATCGATCTGGTAGTGGTAAGGAGTGGTATCGCAATTTTCCTGCTTTATAAGTTCCTGGGCCATCAAATGCTGACCACATAATATAAATAAGGCAAGCAAAAGCCTGCGGGAATAAGTTTTCATTTTAAGGGTTTTTTACGGATTGTCGGACTATGGAGATAAAAATAATCAATGGAATCGATATTTGCAATTCGGCCGCAAGTATCGTGCCCTTTCACAATAAATCTCCTGATTACACGTTCGCGGGATTTTTGTATAAATAAAATGAATTAGCCTGTGCTGTGCATGTAACAACCAGGTCATTGATGCAAACATGAGTGGGAACAGACGCACAATAATAAATAATATCGGCTACGTCTTCAGCGCTTAGGGGAGTATAGCCCTCGTACATTTTTTTAGCGAGGTCTTCATTTTCCTTGAAACGAACCAGTGAGAATTCCGTTTCGGCAGCACCAGGATGGATCGCAGTAACCTTCACCTCGTGTCGCAGCAAATCAATACGCAGTGCCTTGGAAATGGCATCAACTGCCTGTTTTGAAGCACAATAAATATTTCCTTTTTCATAGACTTCCTTTCCTGCAACAGAACCAATGTTGATGATATGTCCTTTGCGTCGCGATATCATGAAAGGAAGGATTGCTTTCGTTACATACAACAAGCCTTTGACATTGGTATCGATCATAGTCTCCCAATCTTCGAGATCAGCTTCTTCAAAAAAATCTCTGCCGAGTGCAAGCCCTGCATTGTTAACGAGCACATCAATTTTTTTCCATTCTTCAGGTATGTTTTGCAGGATGTCAAAAACAACTTTTTTATTCCTGACATCGAAAACAAGAGGTAAAACTTTTATTGAAAACTTTTTTTCCAGTTCAGTTTTTATTTTTTCTATCCGGTCTTTTCTTCTGCCTGTAATAATTATATTATATCCATTGGCAGAAAATTTTTCCGCACATGCTTTGCCAAAACCAGAAGTGGCACCTGTTATTAAAACAATCTTGTTCAAAATATTATTTTTTTGGGGATTACAAATTACGATCTATTCATTTAAGATATGCGATATGCAATATTCGATATCGCGCATCTTTTTTTGCCGTATATTTTACCTGATTAGTACCATTGTTCCTTTTTTAATAATGGTTTTACCTGTATAATCAACTCCTTTCACTACCCATACATAACCACCGCTATCCTGTGGCCGGCCTTCGATTGTACCATCCCATCCTCTTCCGATTTTATTTGTGCTGAATACCAATTCACCCTTCCTGTTGTAAATTCTAAAAAATCCAAGAGAGGAGATACCTACTGGTATTGGTTTGAATATATTATTGATATTTTTCCCGGGAGTGAATGCATTGGGAACAAAAATATCCGGCGCGGTTTTAAATACCCTGATATTGATGGTATCTAATGCAAAACATCCAATTTCGTTATAAGCCCGAAGCAAATAACTGAAGTTGTCGCTCAAAACTGTAACAGGATTCGGGATATCATTCTGATTGAGATATGTCGGTGGTAACCATGAAAAATAAGGAGCTCCTGAAGCGGACAATTGCAGCGGTTGTCCTACAACGATGGAAGTATCGTTTCCTGCAAATGCATTGATCTTTGGATCTACATTAACGGTAATCGAAGATATCCCCGGTTTTGGACATCCTAATGTATCGTACACATATAAATAATAGGTGGTGGTTGAAAGTGGAAATGCGAGCGGATCAAGTATTGAAGGACTACTCAATGTATTCACAGGATTCCATGTGAAACGGATTCCTTTTATGGAAGCATTTAATTGTGCGGTATCATCATAACATATAATGGTATCCCTTCCCGCAAAAGAACCGGGATAAGGAACAGTGAATATTGTTATATCGCCTGAGGTATTGCATTTGCCAATACTTGCAATTACGTGATAAGTAGTATTTCCTGCTGGCGAAGCTTTCGGATTTTTTATGGAAGGATTATCGAGTGTTGAAACGGGGCTCCATGCAAAATACAATCCGTCGCCCGATGGATTCAAACGAACAGTATCGGTGAGACAAATCGTGGTATCATTGCCAGGAAACAAAGTAACAAAATCAACCACCCGCACACGAACAGAATCTGTGTTGGTACATCCATCCTGGTCAAGGCTTGCTGTATACGTAGTAGTTGTTTTGGGATATACAAGCGGGTTAGGAGTATTAGCCTGTAACATTTGTGCATTTGGTGTCCATGTAAATATACCGGTTCCGTTTGCAACCAGTTGCAACGTATCGATACTGCAAATGAGTGTATCATGAAAAGCTAAATTGACAGGAGGTTTACCCAATACCTGTACATTTTTTAAAACAGTATCTGTACAACCTTTGTTACTTGCAACAATTAAACTGACTTTTTTTGTTCCGGTATCGCTGTATTTCCACGATGGATTTTGAAGAGCCGAAGTATCTCCTTGTGTTGAATTATCACCAAAATTCCATATCCAGCTCGCTATAATTCCATACTTTGTTTTAGTGGTATCGGTGAATTGTAACGGAGCTAATATGCACGTGCCTGTAACTGTAAAGCCGGGGAAAAAACCGGGATACACTTTCATTAAAGTAAAAGCACTGTCTGAACATTCTTCACCCTTATTGACATATAACTTTACAGTGTAGGTGCCTGTATCAGGAAAATTAAATGTAGGTGTAGCACTATATGATGTATCAGTCGTAATTCCCGGAACGCCAAAATCCCAGAAATACGAATGAATCAATGGAGAAGCAGGTGCTTCGTTTCTAAATGAATAATTAAAGCCGTCGCAGGTAATATAACTGGGTTTTAAATCTGCTGCTGCAAAATCACATCTGTCATCGATATGGATAATGAAATCTTTTGGATGGCTGCTTATTATTTTACCATTTCTCCATTCATTCAGCATAACACAAACAACATAATCACCCGATGATGGTGCAATACCGGATATTACTCCGGTTTGTGAATTGATTGTTACACCCGGGCCTAATGGCTGAAGACCTGAAAATCCTGTTTTATAAGAAAGTTGATTAATAAGGTTGGGTGAAGGAGGGTTTGCTACTACGGGATTATTGGTACTACCTCCGGAATAGCCTGGTATAAATTCATATGATAAAGAATCACCGTCTTCGTCTCTTGCGCCAAAATTCAGAATAAAGGGTTTTCTCTGGCAGATAAGTACAGTGTCCTTTACAAGGAATTCAGGGTTTGAATTTATCCCATTCACACCAATATCATTCGTTCCATGGATCCTGCAGGTATAAGATGCGCCAATATTGGCGTTGGGACTTATATTCCTGATATTATCTATCCTGCAGCAGCGTTGATATACCGCAGTATATCCCGCAGGTTCTTTCGGTAATTCTATAATGACAGTGTATAGTCTTAAACGATAACAAACTTTGGATGGGTTAATAATACAGGGACTGGGTTTTAGAAGACTTATAAACTCATCCTGGCTAAGCGTGAGTGTAAAAGGTGCTCCCGGAGCAGAAGAATTATCTGCATTTCTAAAAACACCGACATTTACAGTTGTTTCAAGTTGTCCCTCAACAGATTCACAACTGATAAATAAACGGAGTGTGAGTAGATATTTATCAGAATTGGGCGATGCACCCGGGCCAAGGTATGTATAATAGATTTCTCCTCCTTTGATATGCCTTGCCCATAACGAAAGGGTTGCTGATAAAAGAAAAAGAGAAATAAATAATATTTTTTTTATAAGAGCCACAATAGGGTAACTACAATTGAAGATGCTTATTAATATTTGCGTCAGGAAGTTTTTTCGATGCAGTCGGATGGTATTTTACTTTATACACACCCATGTGGTTTTTCCGGGCTATGAAAATAAGAAAATTGATGGATATTTCTCTATTATTTCTTTATACACGAGTTCATGTACGCTTTAAGGCATCGATATTATTGAAAATTAATTTATAATCCGGGGAATAAGATCATCTTCTCTGAAGTTAATAATCTTTCCAAAAAACCCAATCAAAAATTGCAAATCCCTTTTATGAAATTCTCAACAACAAATGTGCTGGAAGGAACATCTTCTATCATTCCCATATGTGCCGTGTTTTCTGAAATATGAATAAAAGATAATTGGGGCATATGACATTGTTCCAGGCCATGTTGCAGTGGAATTGCTTTATCCTCTTCTCCCATAATAAACATGACCGGATGCTGAAATGTTTTCAGGATATGCGTCCTGTCCGGACGTTGAATCATGGCTTCATAATATGATATGAGCGATGCCGGGTCAAAATTTGAATAGCGGTTAATCAGCTCCGTTATTATTTGCGGGTGTTGCTTTCTAAAATTTTCTGAAAATAAATTGGGAGTGGATTGTTCTATAAAAGGAGCAGCGCCAAACTGCCGGATAAATACTATACTTTTTCTCCGCATTTCTTTTTTTTCTTCACTGTCTGCATATGCTGTAGAATGAAACAACCCCAAACCTTGTAAAAGCCCCGGATATTTTTCAGCAAAAGCCAACGTGATATAACCACCCATGCTATGCCCGATCATGATACAGGCAGTAATCTTTTCTTTCTCCAGTATTGCTTTAATGAAGATTGCATGATCTTCGATGCTTGCACTCAAGTTCATTGTGCCGGATTTTCCGCTTCCGGGTATATCGGGGATGATTAACAGGAAATTATTTTTCAAATGATTCACCTGTTCTTCCCAGATAGTCCCGTCTTCTGCAAAACCATGGATCAGGATTACCGGATTTCCTTTTCCCTGCACCCGGTAAAATATTTCCTTACCATGATATAATATTTTTTTTTCCATTGCTATTTTTTTTTGAGCGATGGATATGCTTCTGAAAATAATCAACATGCATAAAGGTAAAACGGCATAAGTAAGTTCCTGAGGCCACCATTTCCATCCCAGCAGAAGTATGGCGCTAATCAATGCTGTGAGCCGGAAATAATTTCTTATCCAGGACTGCCGCCTTCTCATAAAAAATATGATGATCGCATGAGTGGGGAAGGCCCATAGCAGGTTCATATTATTTCTGCAAACAGTATCAACCCTTCCCAGCCACAGATATAGCATGATTATTCCTAATAACCCGATTGATAAAAAGAAAATGAAATCGAAAATATTGAGAATTATTTTTGACCAGGAAGCCTTGATAAATGACAGTGTGATCGTTGTGAGCATTAATGTTATAAAAAGAAATGTTGGTGTAAACCAGGATGAATTATTTTGATCAGTATTGTGCGCTGAAAGAATTTCACTCGTTTGACTGACCAATGCTTTGTTACCGATCGATGCATCACTGAATCCTTTCATAAGATAATCCGGCAGAAACATCGTTTGCTGGTTATTCATTGCAGCATCCAGATGACTTCCGAGAAATATATTGATACCAAATTTGCTCCAGTATTTGCTGCTTTTGTCCAGGTAGCTGTTGATAAGGTTGCGGTAAGTAATATTTTGTGTGGGCAGTATATTTTTAAAAGATACCGGCACATTAGAATTATTAATGATGATATCCCTTGCCCGGAGGGTGCAATTATCATTGTAGAAATGATAGTTGTAATATCTGTTTCTTTCACTTGCATTCGTTTGCAATGCAACCGATAATTTTTGTTTATCAGCACAACTTAATTGCAGGATTTGTTCAGCTACGCTGCGATGTTCCGTAATGTACTCTTCCATAAAATAGGAGAAGGGTTCTACAGAAAGTGAATACACCATGATACCTCGTGTAAATTTCAAATAGAAATAGGGATCGGAATCATCGAAGGTTCCGTAATTGTAAACGGTATCTGTGCGGGTGTAACTGTCTTTAACTCTTATTGCGGTATGACCAAATATTGAATATAAATCTTCTCCCGGACCGCAGGTCAGCAGGCTGATCTGCAAATGGCAGGAATCATTTTGAGTAAAAGCAGGAAGAGCATCAAAACATGAAAGTAAAAAAATCAAAAACCATTTCCTGGGAAGCATTGAGAAAATTTTTAAAGGAGATCGTGACATTAAGGTCCTCCGAAAAAAGCTATTATATGTTTACTTACCTGCTGTAATTGGGCGCTTCCTTTGTGATTTCAATATCATGCGCGTGACTTTCCTGCATTCCTGCATTTGTTATTTTAATAAATTGCGCTTGTTGTAACGCCTGGATATCTTTCGCGCCGCAATAACCCATACCTGCACGAAGGCCTCCGACATATTGCACAACAACTTCACTGAGGTTGCCTTTAAAAGCAACACGTCCTTCGATTCCTTCCGGAACTAATTTTCTGATTCCATCTTCAACATCCTGGAAATAACGATCACTACTGCCTTGCGACATTGCGCCTATGGAACCCATCCCGCGATATTGCTTGAATTTTCTTCCTTCAAAAATAATTGCTTCACCAGGACTTTCTTCCACACCGGCAAATACGCTTCCCATCATTACTGCATTTGCACCAGCTGCAAGTGCTTTTACCATATCGCCTGTGTAACGGATACCGCCATCCGCAATTAAAGGAATGCCCCGTGGCTTGAGCACGGAAGTTGCTTCCAAAATTGCAGTGATTTGCGGAACCCCTGCACCAGCTACAATCCGGGTGGTGCATATGGAGCCGGGACCGATTCCTACTTTTACAGCATCAGCACCTGCGTCGGCCAATGCTTTGGCGCCTGCAGCTGTTCCTATATTGCCGGCAATTACCTGCAATTTTCCGAAATTCTTTTTTATTTTTTTTAATGATTGGATAACACCTTCATGATGACCATGCGCACTATCCAGGCAAACAACATCCACGCCAATCTGCTGAAGTGCGGCCGCCCTTTCCAACAGGTCACTGGTGATGCCTAATGCGGCACCTATCAGCAGCCTGCCATATTCGTCTTTTACTGCAAGCGGAAAGCTTGTCAATTGAAGAATATCTCTGTAAGTAATCAAGCCGATTAATTTTCCGGATTTATTTACTACCGGAAGTTTCTCAATTTTATATTTCTGTAAAATTTTTTCAGCCATTTTGAGATCGGTTCCTTCCGGAGCAGTAATAAGATTTTCTTTTGTCATTACTTCTTTCACCTTACGACGGTTATCATCTTCAAATCGCAGATCACGGTTAGTGAGGATACCGACCAGCTTTTGATGATTATCAACAATAGGAATGCCACCGATTTTATTTTCTTTCATCAGTCGCAATGCATCGCTAATCGTGGCTTCTGCATGCAATGTAATCGGATCAATGATCAACCCGCTTTCGCTTCGTTTTACTTTACGAACCTGCTCCACCTGTTGTTCAACAGACATATTCTTATGCAGTATGCCAATGCCACCTTCACGTGCGAGCGCGATAGCCAATGAGGCTTCCGTAACAGTATCCATAGCCGCAGAAAGCATTGGAATATTAAGTGTAATTTTTTTTGTGAGTTTTGAGCGAATATCCGTTTCACGAGGTAATACCTGTGAAAATGCAGGTAATAGCAATACATCATCAAACGTGAGACCTTCGCCGAAAAATTTTGTGTGGGAATTTTTTTTGCTGTTGGGGGTAATTATTCTTGCCATGTGCAAAGATAGGGCAAGAGGTAAATATGTTCCAAAATGATTTTATTAACTAATCCCCGAGCCTGTGAATATTGAGTGTTGAATATTGATTACTGAATGTTTTAGGTGCGTCATCAAAAAAAATTCAATAATCAATATTCAACACTCAATACTCAGTGATAAACATTAGTTATTGACATTGATCTTTAGGAATTCAGGATATATATTTTGCCCGGCAATGAACTGATAATTCCCTGTAATTCAAGATTCAAAATGGCGGCTGCAACAGCACTCGTACTTATATTGCTTTTAATATTCAGTTCGTCAATATGCATTGTCTGTTTTTCTTTTAACATATCAATAATTTTCATTTCATTTTCTGTTAGCTCAACAAATAATGTTCTTTGTCCTGAGCGTGCAGTGATGGATGATTGTAAGTCGGAATCCGTTCGCGGGCGAATTGTCCAACCCATCCATTCACTCAGCTGCTTCGCATCTGTAAGAAGAGCGGCCTTATTACTTTTAATAAGATAATTACATCCTATACTTTTACTGTCGGTAGTTTTTCCGGGATAAGCGAACACATCTTTATTATAACCATTCGCTAATTCTGCTGTGATCATGCTTCCTCCTTTGATACCTGTTTCAATTACAATAGTAGCGTCGGCCATACCTGCTACAATACGATTGCGAACGGGAAAATTATGTTTATCCGGTTTGCTTCCACTCCGGAATTCCGTCAGCAATCCTCCCTGTTGAATCATTTCCCTGGCAATCGCAGTATGCTCAGAAGGATATAATTTATCTAAACCATGTGCCAATACACCTACAGTTGACAAATCATTTTTTAATGCTGCCTTATGGGCAATTGCGTCAATACCGAAAGCGAGTCCGCTTATTACAAGTACATTGAAAGCTGCCAAATCCCTGATCAATTCTTCAGTCACGTGTTTTCCATAATCCGAATTACGCCTCGTTCCAACAACAGCTACGATTTTTGAATTATTTAAATCTGCGTTGCCTTTATAGAAAAGCAGGGTGGGGGAATCATAGCAGTTCAATAATCTTTGGGGGTATTTTTCATCGGTAAAAAATAAAGGAAGAATTTTATATTTTTCGATAAATGCAGATTCTTTTTCAGTTTTGGAGAAATCATTAAACCTTTTGATGGATATCGCTCTCACAGGGCCGATACCTTCTATTTTTTCGAGCTCGGATTTTTTTGCTTTAAAAATTTTTTCAGCGGTTCCAAAATGCTGGATAAGAATTTTAGCCTGTACGCAACCGATATGGGGAACAAATGTCAAAGCAAGCTGGTATGGAAAGTCCATTTGCATTCCGGAGATAAGGTTCGTTCAAACCTACAGGAAAAAGATGAATACACAAACGGGAAATAAGAAATAAGGAATGAGGAATCAGGAATAAGAAAGTAAGAAAAAAGGAACAGGGAACATAGAAATGAGAAATAAGGAATTAGAAATTAGAAATGAGAAAGGGTGGATAAAGTACACTCTCCTTTCTCATTCCTTATTTCTTATTTTTTAGTGAATGCTCATTACCTGCAGTTCCGTTCTTCTGTTGCGTGCTCTTCCTTCTTCTGTTTTATTATCTGCAACAGGTTTTGTATCACCCCATCCTTTAAAGGATAATCGTTTCAGGTCAATGCCTTTTGCCCGAAGATATATGATCACTGCTTTGGCGCGATTTGCGGATAATAATAGATTATCTGCAGCCTTTCCTACATTGTCTGTATGACCGCTTATTTGTATGGTAACAGTAGGGTTTTCTTTTAATAATTGAATGATTTCATCCAGCTCTACCTGCGATTCTGGCTTTAACTCATATTTGTTTACATCAAAAAAAACATTTTTTAATACCGTACTTGCATTGGCTTCGATGGGTTGAAGGGGAATATCGATATTGTATGTGGAATCGGGCTGTTTTTCGTTGAGTGAAAAATTTTCTGAGAAAAATAAATAACCCTTGCGATTTACATTGAAAGCGTAATCTTTTCCAAGTGGAAGGGTAATCAAATAATTGCCGGTTTCATCTGTCTGCACTTTGCTCAATAATTTCTTCGATGAAAGATCAGTCAGTTCAACTGAAGATGGTAAACCCTTCATCGTTTTTTTATCGAAAACTTTTCCTTTAACCCATAATGTTCTTGCCGGGCGGATATCATTGCGGAGTTCAAAAGTATACAGATCCAATTCGCCGCGGCTGTCCGCACGATCGCTGGCATAATATGCTGTTTTCCCATCCGCAGCAATTATCAGGCTTCCTTCATTTTCGATTGTATTGATAGGATAGCCCAGGTTTTCAGGATTGAGCCATTTATCGTCTGGCCCTTTGCGTGTAACAAACAAATCAGTTCCGCCATAACCCTGATGTCCACTCGAAGTAAAATAAAGACTTTGATTATCTGCATGAATAAAAGGGGCACCCTCATCGCCGATTGTATTAATTGTCGATCCCATATTTTGGGGCTCACTCCATCGTCCGTTCGTTAAACGATGACTTACATATAAATCACTGCCACCATAACCACCTGGTCTGTTACTCGCAAAATATAAATCTCTCTTATCGGGGGAGAGAGAAGGAGCCGATTCCCAGAATTCAGTATTGATACCACTTCCAAGATTTTCCGCTGTACTCCATCCTTCAGGTTCAAGGAAAGAAATATACAGGTCGCAACTACCAAGTCCTTCCGGGAAATTACAGCCTGTGAATATAAGCCATTGACCATCCTGTGAAATATTCTGCGCCCCTTCATTCAGGTTGGTATTGATATTACCCACGAGACCTTTGGCCTTGTTCCAATGCTGCGCTGTTTTATCGGCCTCAAAAAAATCTTCGTTGTGATCATCTACCCTGCGTGTAAAAACAACTTTGCTACCATCGATTGTAACGGTAGGATAATATTCTGAATCCTTGGTATTGATACTATCCCCTAAGTTTTGCGGCTCAAATTTATAATCGATCGTGTTTTTGTTTTTTGCATATTCAATGGCAAAACTGTAACATTTTTTTCTGTATTCTCCTGCCTTGACACTGGTTTCGTTGAGATTGGGAATGGTTAAAAATTCATTGATTGCTGCCAATGCTTTTTCAAATTGTCCTTTACCGGCGAGGTTAATTGAATAAGGAAGATTATAATCTTTAAAATAGGCGCTATCAATTGATTTTGCTTTTTCATAATTGTCGATAGCATCCTGGTAATTCTTTAATTCACCATACATACCGGCCATGGACAAATAAGCTTCCTCATAATTTTTATCAATACCTGTGGCCTGTTTGAGCAGATCAATACCTTCTTTGAAATGTTCATCCCGGGCCAGTTCCAATGCCTTCGAATATAATGCTGCTGCTTTTTTATTCACTTTTGACGGGTCATATTGCGCCCTTGCAAATTGAATGAAGAATAGCAGGAAAAAAAAGAAGAGGCTTTTCATATAGGAAAATTACAAATCAAAAACTTAAAACGTTGGTTAAAATGATTTATTCTGCCAAACAAAAAGGATTAGGGTGTAAATATATTATACTGAAAGAAGATACTTTATGGAACATCAATATACTTGTGTATCTGTAGTGAAAACTCCCATTCAGGATGATTTTTAATATAACTAATTATAAGAGGAGTAACAGAAGCCGATCTTGTCCACTCAGGCTGCATATAAAGTTTGCAGGTTGAAGAAACCAATGCGGCATATTTCTCGGCCCACTCAAAATCTGTTTTATTATAGATCACTACTTTTAATTCGTTGGCATATGGCAGGATGCCTGGTAAGGGTTCTTTGAATTTTTTGGGTGAAAGGCAGATCCAATCCCAGATACCACTCAGCAGGTAAGCTCCGGAGGTTTCTATATGTGTGTTGAATGATGCTTTGTGCAACTCTTTGGTTAAAGAGGAGCAATCATGCATCAATGGTTCGCCGCCTGTAATAACCGCTATGCGCCCGGGAAATTGTTTGGCGTCGCTCACAATCGAGTCAATTGATTTTTGAGGATGTTTTGCAGCATCCCAGCTTTCTTTCACATCACACCATACACAGCCAACATCACAACCACCCAGGCGGATGAAGTATGCGGCCTTACCCTGGTGGAAACCTTCACCCTGAATTGTGTAAAAAGCCTCCATTACTGGTAATTGTTGTACTATACCTGAAACCATACTATGCATAATCAGCAAAGTTCGTTAAATCTTATATACTGTTTTAATTCATATTATTTTCCTTGAATAATAATTGTAATATTTTAAATCCTATAGATTTTTTACTTTTTATGCTGAAGGATATTTTCTCAGTAAAAATTTTTTATCATACGTAAAAATGTTTTAGTGCTGTTGTTTGTTCTATACCCCCACAAAAATTATATTTGTTGATATGATGAAGGGAATTATCTGAAGAATTTTCATGAAACAGGGATTTTGAATTTCGACTTAAATATAAATTTTATGGGGCTAGTATATGCAGATATTGAATTGATTAATGGGGGTGATCTTGAATTGTGGCGTCGGGGATATGTTGACAAGGATGAAATAAAACGAATATGGGTGAATATGCTTGTCGATACAGGTTCGATAATGTTGGCGATTAATGAAAATATACAAGAGCAACTTAAATTTACTGTTATAGAAAAGCGCAAAGCTCAGTTGGCAAATGGGCATATTGTGGAATGCGATGTAGTAGGGCCGGTGGAATTACGGTTTAAGAATAGAGAAACTACATGCAGGGCTATAGTGCTACCAGGAAATTCCGAACCATTACTTGGCGCTATACCATTGGAAGATATGGATGTCCTGATTCATCCCCAACGACAGGAATTGATTGTAAATCCTGATCACCCTTATTTTGCGCAGATGAAAATGAAATTGAAAAAGAGAGCTCCGATGTTATAAAACAAAAAAATCTTCCATCAATTCTTATCCATGCACGCTTTAAAAGTATTTTTCATCAAGGCCGCAATCGTCATTGGGCCTACGCCTCCGGGAACAGGTGTTATATAACTGCATTTGGGCGATACCGATGCAAAATCAACATCTCCTTTCAGCGCAAAACCACTTTTTTTTGAGCCATCCTGTACGCGGGTAATGCCTACATCAATAATAACGGCACCTTCTTTTACCATGTCTGCTTTAACAAATTCCGGTTTTCCAAGGGCGGCAATTATGATATCACCCTGCAGGCATATCTCACGCAGATTTTTTGTATGTGAATGACAAATTGTTACAGTACAATTACCAGGATTGTTGTTACTGCTCAATAAAATGCTCATGGGTCTGCCAACGATATTGCTTCGACCAACTACCACGGCATGCATTCCTTTTGTGTCAATTTTATAATGTTCCAGTAATAGCATGATGCCATGCGGAGTAGCAGGAACAAAACTCGGAGATCCAAGAACCATACGCCCCACACTGATAGGATGAAAACCATCCACATCCTTGGAAGGATCGATGGCATTAATGACCTTTTCGTCGGAGATATGCTTAGGCAAGGGAAGTTGTACCAATATGCCATCAACATCCATATCGGCATTCAGTGTATCGATAATGCCCAGAAGTTTATTTTCACTGATGGTATCATCAAGCCTCATCAATGTTGATTTGTAGCCGATTTCTGCACAAGCTTTTACTTTGGATGCTACATATGTTTCGCTCGCTCCATTATTCCCAACCAGCACGGCAGCCAGGTGAGGCACTTTTTTGCCATTTGTTATCAATTGGGCCACTTCCAGTTTTAATCCCTCCTTAATAGTGCCCGATGCTAATTTTCCATCTAAAATTTCCATGCCGCAAAGGTAATGTTCATGGGAATTAAAACTTCATCAATCAGGGTTAATTCACGCTTATAGTAAAGAAGGCGGGATATTATCTTCATTCGAAAAAAAATTATCGTTTGATGAAGAAGTTTTACCTCTTAGTCTTATCAATTATTATTTCTTATGGTTGCAGTGCACAGGCAGTCCATTACCCGGTACAAATTCCATATATAAGCCTTGGTGCATACAGCGGGAATTTTACGGATGCTTTTTCTTTTACCTGCAACCAGGCAATATTATCCTCACAAAAAAGCATCAGCGTCGGTTTATATACTGAAAGAAGATTTGCTTTGAAAGAATTGAATTTTTATTCACTTGCATTATCCTTTCCCGTAACATCCGGATTTATCGGGATTCAATTGAATTATTTCGGATATACTGCATATAACGAATCGAAACTGGGTATTGCTTATGGAAAGAAGCTGGGTAAGATCGCAGATATCGGGATACAGTTTGATTATAATCTTATTCATATTACCGGTTATGGAAATACAATCGCTTTAAATGGTGAAGCTGGCATACTGCTGCACCCCGCTGAAAAAATAAATATTGGTTTGCATGTTTATAATCCTTTTGGTGGAAACTTAGGAAAAAATACAGGTGAAAGATTGGCTTCTATATACAAGTTCGCTCTAGGATATGAAGCTTCCCAACAAGTATGTATACACGTTGAAATAATAAAAGAAGAAAATATTCCTGTTCATGTGAACGCAGGACTGCAATATTGTTTTGTTAAACAATTTTTTGCCGGAGTTGGTATTGAAACATCATCCACTTCTCCTTACGGATGTGCAGGACTGCGCTGGAAAAATATACGGGTAGATCTGGCGGCCACCTATCATTTGCAATTAGGATTTACACCCGCTGTAGTATTTCTTTTTCAGGGAAAAAATAAAAAGCAGGAATAAACTATTCGTACCATGAAAACTATTTTCTTTATTATCGTTTCATGGATCGTGTTCCCGGAATTACAGGCACAATCATCCGAACAAGGACCAATCGAAGAAGAGCAATTCGAAAACCTGGTTGAAAAAACAGATGCAGCTGTGGAAGATGATTCTGATTGGCAAAAATTGAATGAGTTGCGTAAAAATCCTATTGATTTGAATATTGCAGACGAAGAGGATCTGGAGTCGATCGGATTGCTTACCGATCTCCAGGTAAAAAATTTCCTCAGGTATAGAGAATTGTTAGGGAAATTGATAAGTGTTTATGAACTGCAGGCAATTCCTTCCTGGAATTTGGAAATCATCAGGCAAATGCTTCCTTATATAATAGTCAGCAACCATGAATCGCTTCCGGAGACTTTTCGAAAAAGATTGCGTGGTGGCAATAACTATTTATTGCTTCGTATATCCCAGGTATTAGAAAAATCTAAAGGGTTTGAGAAAGATGTGGATTCATCGGCGTCATATTATCTGGGTAGTCCGCAGCGAATTTTATTTCGTTATACATATAATTACAAGAACATGCTTCAGTATGGGATATTGGGAGATAAAGATGCCGGCGAGCAATTTTTCAAAGGTTATCAGCGATATGGATTTGATTTTTATTCTTTTCATTTTTTTGCAAGAAAGGCCGGTATTATCAGGTCATTGGCATTGGGCGATTTTACAGTAAATATGGGGCAGGGGCTTATTCAGTGGCAAAGTCTTGCCTTCACAAAAAGTGCTGCTGTACTGGATATAAAAAGACAATCACCAGTGTTGCGGCCTTATCACGCTTCCGGGGAATTTAATTTTCATCGTGGAATTGGGATTTCATTACACAAAGGGCGTTGGGAGAGCACCGTTTTTGCCTCCTCGAAAAAAATAAGCGCTAACCTTTTAGCAGATACAGTTATGCGGCAGGATGCAATTTCTTCTTTTGAAAATTCAGGATATCATCGCACAAAGAACGAGAATGCGGACAGAAATAATATCAGGCAAATAACAACAGGAGTCAATATTAATTTTTCAAATCGCAATTGGCATATTGGTATTAATAACATTCAATATCATTTTTCCAAATTCATTCAAAAGCAGGATCAACCATATAATTTATTTGCAATCCGGGGGAAATCCTGGTCTGATTATAGCGCGGATTATAGTTATACTTATCATAATTTCCATTTTTTCGGAGAGGCGGCAATTGACAGGAATGGCTACCGGGCTTTTGTGGATGGAGTACTTGTAAGTTTGTCCACTACGATTGATGCGGCGATATTATATCGGAATATTGACAAGAAATATCAATCTCTTTACTCGGATGCGTTTACGGAAAATACGGTTCCCAATAACGAAAAAGGATTATATGTGGGATTATCCGTCCATCCCTTCGCTGGATGGCGGCTAGAAGCATTTTTCGATACATATATATTTCCATGGTTAAAATTCCGCGCTGATGCTCCCGGTTATGGCAGAGATTTTTTTGCAAAGCTTCTATATCAACCCACTAAAAAATGGTATGTATATACATGTTTTAAAAATGAGGCAAAGCAGGCCAATGTTTCGGGATCAATGGCAACAACTCATCCGCTTGCATTGATTCCCAAACAAAATTGGCGTACAGAGATCACTGTTAGTATTAATAACAGGATATCACTTAAAAGCAGGGTTGAATGTGTCTGGTATAACAGGAAAGCTGCGGATGCCGAACATGGGTTTCTGAACCTTATTGATATTTTTTTTCAACCAATCGGAAAATTATATAATAGTAATCTGAGCCTGCAATATTTTGAGACAAGCGGTTATAATTCACGGTTATATGTTTCTGAACAGGATGTATTATACAGTTTTTCGTTGCCCGCTTATTACTCCAAAGGATTTCGATATTATTTTAAACTGAGCACGAATATCAACCGGCTGTTTCATTTAAGAAGTACATTCAAGATGAAATTGGAGGGCTGGCTGCGTTGGGCACAAACCATTTACCCGGATAAGATTTCAATGGATAGCGGAATGGATCAAATTAATGGAAATAAGAAGTCTGAATTGAAAATTCAGTTCATGCTCTGCTGGTAAAAAGTTGATTTTTTTGCAGCATTTGGCCAAAAGAGATTGTCTTAAACTAAATTAGGGGCTTTTTTTTAACATTTTTTTTGTGAAAATCAAAAGTTCCTATATTTACAGCTTATAAATCAAAACTCACAGTCACATGAGAAAATTTCTTTCACTCTTTGCAGTGCTAGTATGCTGTTCCATATTGGCATTCGCACAAACCAGAATTGTTAAAGGCAAGGTTACTGATGCACAGGGACAGCCGATTCCATTTTCCACAATTCGTCTAAAAGGGACTAAAACAGGGACCGCTGCCGATGCAGATGGTAATTTTTCCATTAAAGCTAAGACAGGAGATGTTTTAGCGATATCAGGAGCGGGTATCACTTCAAAGGAAGTAATCGTTACAGATGCCGCTGAACAAGATGTCCAGGTTGTTAGAGGCACTGCTGCTTTGACTGAAGTTGTTGTTACAGCTTTGGGAGTTCAGAGGCAGGCAAAAGAGTTGGGTTATGCTACAACCACTCTTAATAATAAAACACTTACCCAGGCAAAATCTGTCGGGGTAGCACAAGCATTGAATGGCAAAGTGTCTGGTTTAAATATCTCAACTGTCAATAGCGGAGTATTTGAAAATGCCAAGATCAATATCAGAGGTATTCGTTCACTGACAGGGAACAACCAACCTATGCTGGTTGTTGATGGTGCACCAACACCGCTGGGGTATCTTTCTTCCATTCCTCCGGATGATGTACAGGACATAACTATTTTAAAAAGCGCAGCTTCTGCTGCCATTTATGGACCAGATGCGGTTAATGGCGTAATTATTATTACTACCAAAAGAGGTGGAAAAAGACCTACCGTAAATATAAGTTCAACTGTTCAGGCTACCAACGTTGCGTTCTTCCCCAAATTGCAAAAAGACTTCGGACAAGGTGCGGGTGAAACAACCGATGCATATGGTAATTATGGATATGTTCCATACGAGAACCAGCAATTCGGTCCGCACTTTGATGGTACCATAAAACCACTCGGTATACCATTAGAAGATGGTAGCATACAAAATCTGCCTTATTCCAATGGTCATTACAAGGATAAAGTTAAGTTTTGGAATACTGGTGTGACTGTTCAGAATTCAGCTTCTATAGCGGGTGAAGATTTCTATGTAAGTATTGAAGACGCAAGAATAAAAGGATTGATCCCGGATGATATCAATCAACGTACAAGTGTTCGCTTCAACGGCGGCAAAAAATATGGCGGTTTTTCACTGAATTATGGATTGAATTATATTCTGCAGAACTCTAATGTTGTTAATGAAGCAGGTTTTCAAAATACTTTTCCGGGTGCATATGATGGCGGTTTGTTTTTCTTAGTAATGCAAACAGCGAGCAATGTTCCTTTATTAGATTATAAAAATCTGAACAGCAAGTTTGGACAGTTCTCTAATTATTATAACGAATATGCAGTTAACCCGTATTGGTTAATTCAGAATATCCGCACAAAAGCAAGACAGGATGATATTATAGGATCTATTGAAGCAAGTTTTCAATTTGCTTCCTGGCTTAAAGCATCAGCACGGTTCAGCGGGAATTTCACTTTTGCGAATTCAAAAAATTCCAACGCTCCGGTAATCGTATCAGACTGGGCTAAAACCGTGGGATTCTTTGGTAATCCACGAAATTCTACCCAATACTCAGACAGACCAGGTGCAGAATCGGATGATGAATTTTTTACTTCGCGTTTGAACATTGATTACTTTTTGTCCGGTGATCATAAATTCGGAAATAATCTCGCCATTAAATATTTAGTTGGTGGAGCAATGCGTCAAAATCGCTCTAAGGATGTCGCAGTTGGTGGTAATAACCTTGTGGTTCCCTATCTCTTCAACGTAAGTGCTAAAAGTGGCGATGCCGCCGTTCCTTTCTATACCGGTGGATCAGGTGCTGCTCCGGGACAATCAGGCTTTAACTTTGATATTACTTCCAGATTGCTTTCTGCTTACGGAACAGTCGGATTTAGCTGGCAGGGTTGGGCAAACGTTGAATTCACAGGAAGAAATGATTGGGATAGCAGATTATTAGAAAAAAATCGCTCCTTCTTTTATCCGGCAGCAAATGTATCCATTGTACTTTCAGACGTTCTTGAAGGTTTGAAGAACAGTAATTTTATTTCTTACTTGAAATTAAGAGGCGCTATTTCAAAATCCGGAAACGTAAACCTGAGTCCTTATTCATTACAGGCGACTTATTCTCAACCAGCCGGCTTCCCTTATGGGAATACAGTTGGATATACAGCCAATGCAACAATACCCAGTACAAATTTAAAACCTGAGTTTGTCAATACGAAAGAAGTAGGTGTTGAATTAGGTTTCATGCAAAACAGGATTAACTTTCAGGCTACTTATTTTTTCCAGAAAAATACCGATCAGATTTTGTTAATTAGCCAATCTTCAACTACCGGTTATCCATTTGGTTTAGCAAATGCAGCCAACTTTAATAACTATGGTGTTGAAATGGATTTGAACTTAACGCCACTGGTAAGAATTGGCAAAGCAAGAATTGACCTCAAAATAAACGCTACTTATAACAACAATGAAGTTACAAGTACATTGGGTAATGTACCTGTTGTTGTTGGAGGAAGCAATGGATTTATTCAGAACTCTGTAAGCTCTCCAACTATCAATAATATCGCTGAAGTAGGTCGCCCTGCATTCGGCTTCCAGATGACAGACTATCTAAGGGATTCATTAACCGGGAAAGTAATTGTTGATGCAGCAACCGGCATGCCTACCCAGGCGGCAGGGCTGGTAACCAAAGGAAGATCCTTACCTCTTTGGGTGATCGGAATTACTCCAATTGTTACAATCGGTGATTTTTCGTTTACTATGACATGGGATTACAAAGGCGGACATAACTTCTTCTCAGGATTAGGTTCAGATGAAGACTTTGCAGGAATTTCTAAGAGAAGTGCGGAATATGGTCGTCAAAGATTTGTTTTCCCAAATTCTGTTGTTGAAACTGCTCCGGGATCAGGTAAATATCAGGCAAATACAAACATACAAGTACAGGATGGTAATGATAACTTCTGGACTTCTGCAAAAGCGAATTCTGCGATAGCCACTAACTACTATGCAAGTGCAGCAGCGCTGAGGCTGAGAGAAGTTAATATTTCTTATAGTATTCCCGCAAAAGTGTACGGCAACGTAAAAGCGATCAAAAAAATAACCATCAGTGCAGTTGGTAAAAATTTATTGCTCTTCGTTCCCAAATCAAATCAGTGGGGTGATCCTGAATTCAATTATTCTTCAACAGGAAACACTTTTGGTATTGCAAGTTCATTCCAATCACCTGCGGGAAGATTGTTGGGTGGTTCTTTAACCGTAACATTTTAATTAACTTAAAACCGGATTTTAAATGATACAGATAAATAAAAAATTTCTTATTATTTCTATGTCAGTCGGCATTGCACTGGCAGGCTGTAAAAAAGATTTTCTTGATGTAAATAAAGATCCCAACCGGGTTACTGACGACAACGTTACTGCTGAATTAATATTCCCTAGCGCTGCTGAAGCATCTGGTGCATTATCATTTGCTGGCTCCAGAGCGGATGGTGCAGGCGCCAAAACAACTATGCAATTTGCGCAGGATTGGGTAGGTTATATGGCGGCAAATGGAGATTTCGCCAGGGATAATACTGAAACAAGTTATAATATTGACTTCACTTTTGCTGACAATCTATTTCAAACCAGGTATGGAATTCTTTTTGACCTTCATCAGACAGAAATAAAAGCACTTGCTAACGATGATACAGCTTTGGCAGCAGCTTCGATTGTGTTGTCAGCTAAAATGTTCCAGGAAATGGTTGACCTGTTTGGTAATATTCCTTACTCCCAGGCGTTTCATGTAGATCAAATTACTCGTCCTGCATACGATGATGCAAAGGCAATCTACGATAATCTTCAACTCAGGCTGGATACAGCAGTTACATATTTCGGACTTACAGTTTCAAGCAAGTTTGCAGGTGCAGATATTATCAACCATGGTGATGTAGACAAATGGATAAAATTTGCCAACACCATTAAACTCAGATTGCTTCTTCGTCAATCCGAATCAAGTGGTTTCGATCCTTCATCAGAAATTGGTAAAATATTTGGAACCGACAAAGCAGGTGTATTAGGAGAAGGGGAATCAGTGAGTGTAAATCCAGGATACGTGAATGATGTGGATAAACAATCTCCATTCTATGCAAACTATGGATACACGCCTACCGATGTTAAAGCTACTTCTTCAACAAATGCAAATGTGTACATAGTTAATATACTTAATACCAGCGGTGATCCTAGAATTGAAAGATTTTTCCTTCCTGTAGGAGCAGCCTTCGTAGGTTGTGCATATGGCGATGACCCAGGAAATATTCCCTTAGGGAATCAAAGTTCATATTTTGGACCTGGCCTCGTTGGGAGCCCGGGACAGGACCAATGGATGTTACCTTCTTATGAAAGCTTATTTTTTAAAGCAGAAGCGATTGCGAGAGGATGGGTAACCGGCGAAGGAACTGCGCAAGAGGTATACGAAAGAGCAGTTACTGAATCGTTCGTATGGCTTGGAGTGGATACGACTGCCAGCGCTGTGAATACTTATATGAGCGGCAACCCAATTGCAGATTGGGCCAATGCAGGTGCAACTCCGGCAGATCAAGCAAAATTCATCGTATTTCAAAAGTATATAGCCAATACGGGCATCGATCCGGCTGAGGCTTACGCTGATCAGAGAAGATTAAATTTTTTGCCTGCTGGTTTTATTTCATTAAATCCGCAAAAGGTTGCAGATAAACTTCCTTTGAGGTTACTTTACCCTCAAAGTGAATATACTACCAACTCAGTTAATGTATTGAAAGAAGGTACTATTGATCCGTTTAATTCTAAATTATTTTGGGAACCATAATATAACTAGCAACTAAGCTCGCTTTATTTAAAAAAGTAAATATTTTAAAATATGAAATTGAACATAAAACCATTAACAATCCTGATGTCAGCTATTTCTATATTGGGAGTGGGCTGCTTAAAAGATAAGGATTTCGATAATGGCGCAATTCAGTCTGTACATAATACTGGAGGTGTGCCGAAAATAGTTGAAATCAAATTGACCGCAAATGATACGAGGAATACACATGCATACGCCCTGGACAATTCGCCTAATGACACCACAATTGATTTGATTGTGGTAAATCTGGCAACACCTGATCCGGCGCCTCAGGATATTCATGTTACATTGACGCAAAATGATCAAATAGTCACTGATTATAATGCTGCGAATACGGATACAACTGTAACTCCTACGAATCCAAATCCAACTGGTATAGTGACTCATTATTTGGTTCCTGATCCCGCAAAAATTACTATTGTAAATCCAGTTGTTGTTATTCCGAAAGGATCGCATTCAGCGTTTCTTCAGGTAACATTTAAACCTTCAGACTTTTTAGGTGCAACCTATGCGATGGGATTTACCATAAGTAAGGTCGACGAAAACGGATATACCATCAGTGGTAATTTACAAAATGGAATGGCAATTATCAACATCAAAAATCAGTATGATGGTAATTATCATGTAAATGGTGTAAGAATTCATCCGACATTAGGTCCATTCCCCTTTGACTATGATGCGGATCTAAGTACCACAAGCGCAAACTCTGTAGATGGGGCAGTACTGGCAGATTTAGGTGAAGGATTGAATATTACAATAAATCCGGATAACTCTGTTAGTTTGAGCGGCGACTCTCGTGCTGTGTTTCTATCGCCAGGATTACAAAATGATTATGACCCTGCTACTAAAACAATTACGTTACACTACTATTATAATACTGGCGCACCTCGTATAATTACCGAAACGCTCGTGCGAAATTAGATATTCAAAAACCATTATTTTATTAAGCCCTGATCCTAAGATCAGGGCTTAATTTTTTTTATTCATAGTCGTAACAATGATATTTCGTTTGATTTAAAATTATCAGAAGGAGCAACCTGATTTTATTCAAAAGTTTCAGCAGAAAATTCAGTATAAAATGACCATATTATATTTTATTGGATTAAGAATAATTGAAGCGGATATTTAGAAACACTGATTGGCGATGATCTATGCGTTCAGCAAAATTTTTAATTTTTGTTTTTGTTTCTGTTATTTTTGTGGAAACTATCATTATGCCTGATCAACAGCCCAACAATCAATTAAATATTGAAATCAGTGAAGAAGTCGCCGAAGGTGAATATGCAAACCTGGCGATCATTACGCATAGTCACGCAGAATTTGTAATTGATTTTGTTAATGTGATGCCCGGCACTCCTAAAAGTAAAGTAAAGTCAAGAATAATTTTTACTCCACAACATGCAAAAAGATTTATGAAGGCGCTCACTGAAAATATTTCGCGATTTGAAACTGCAAATGGCAAAATACAAGATCTCGAAGATGTTCAATTGCCGATGAATTTTGGAGGACCTACGGCGCAGGCTTGAGATTGTGATTAATATAGTTATTTATTATTTAATATGGTTAAATACCCAAATCCAATTGATTTTTTACTAATTCATAATATTTCCCTTTTAAAGCTATCAGATATTTATGATCTCCTTCTTCAACTATTTTTCCTCTATCCAGTACTACAATTTTATCAGCATTTTTCACTGTGCTTAAACGATGCGCCACGATAACTACAGTTTTACCGGAAAACAATTTCTGCAGATTTTCTACAATTGCCCTTTCATTATTTGCATCAAGCGAATTGGTCGCCTCATCAAAAAATAAAAAGGTTGGGTTTTTATAAATACTTCTTGCAATTAATAAGCGCTGTTTTTGCCCTTCACTCATACTCGTGCCGTGTCCCCCTAATTTTGTATTAAAACCGTTAGGTAAGGATTCTATAAAGGACAAAACATTGGCTGTTTGGCAGGCTTGTTTAAGTCTCGCAATATCAATAGGGTCATTATTAACCACTATATTTTTATCAATGGAGTCATTAAAAATAAACCCATTTTGCAAAACGGCACCACATTGTTTGCGCCAAAAACTAGGGCTTATTTCTGCAAGTAGTTTATCACCGATAGTTATTTCACCCTGGTAATTTTCAAAAAATCGTAGCAGTAACTTTAACAATGTTGTTTTGCCACTGCCACTCATACCTACAATAGCCGTCACTTTGCTCTCAAATATTTTTAGATTGATATTATTTAATACGTAATCGTCGCCTGCACCCGGGTAAGCAAAAGATAGATTTCTGAGTTCAATTGTTTTATTTTCTGGCAAGAAATGGAGATATTCTTTTTCTGCTATTTCCTCATCGGGCAATTGATGTATTTCATTCAAACGTTCCATGCTTATCCTAGCATCCTGTCCTGTCTGAATAAAACCTATAAACTGTTCTATAGGGCTGCTCAACTGCCCAATGATGTATTGTACAGCGAGCATGGTTCCAAGGGTTAACCGCCCGTCTATTACATATTTGGCCACAAGGAATGTGATAAAGAAATTTCTTCCTTCATTTAACAATAAGGCACCGGACTGCTGAACTTGATTATACGAAAGGCTTCTGAAGCTGAGTTTATAGAACCCGGATTGTAATGCTTCCCATTCCAGTCGTTTTGCCTTCTCCGCATTATGCAGCTTTATTTCCTGCATTCCCTGTATTAATTGCAATGCTGCATTATTTTCTTTTGATGAAAGATTAAAAATCTCGTAATTTATTTTTCTTCGGATACGCAAAAAATATTTAATCCATATTAAATACAATAGGCTGCCGACTGCAAAAACGTAAAATATCTCCGTGTTATACAGTATCAGTACAATCGCAAACACAATAAAATTTAGCAGAGAAAAAAAAGTACTGATGGCGGTGCCGGTTAAAAAACTTTCTATTTGCCTGTGATCGGAAATGCGCTGTAGCGTGTCACCGGTATGGTGGTTCTCAAAATAAGATATCGGTAGTTTTGTAAGTTTCACCCAGAAGTCGGATAAAATAGATAAATTGATATTGGTAGATATTCGAAATAGCAAACGTGTTTTGATAAAATCCATCCCGGTGCGGCTAACAGTAAGCATTAGTTGTCCCAGCAAAACCAATGTAACGAAGGAAATGTTTTTTGTTGTAATCCCTTTATCAACAATATTCCTGGTCAAAAACGGGATTATAAACTGAATAAGAGAGCCAGCTAATAATATAATGAATACCTGTATAAGTTTCCAACGTGAATTTCGAAGATATTGTAATATGCCAGCCCATGTGAGTAAATTTCTTTTTTCTTCAGGCTGCTGGTAGAACAATAGAGTCGGCTCTAATAATAAAGCGTTCCCTGTCTTTTCGCCATTTTTACCTTCAGTGTTTGCCCATTGTTCAAGAATCTCATTTTTTGTCCAGGTGAAAACACCTTTAGCCGGGTCTGCTATTTTTAATTGATGGGTTCTCCGTTTCGATGGGAGAGCAACTACAAAATGATATTCATTCCAATGCAAAATGCAGGGTAAATGTGCGTCGTCAATCAATTCATCATAATTAAGTTGAATCCCTTCTGTCTTAAACCCGATTTTCTTGGCGGCTTCACTAATGCCCAAAAGGGATACTCCTTCCTCATTAAGGCCACTTAAATTTGCTAAGGTTTCTGATTTAAAGTGTTTGCCATAATAACTCGCCACCATGCGGAGGCATGTAGATCCGCAATTCATTTTATCATGTTGCTTATAAAATGTAAAAGATTTCAAGGTGATTGAAGCCAGATTAATATCCGTTAATGTTTCTCGTTTTTCAAGAATAAAGGAAGAGACTATTTATTGTTGAATAGCCTCTTCTTTAGGGACCCTTTTTACTCATTACACATCTGATTAAGAAATACATCCATTTGTGTAACAATCAAACCCAGGAACTCCTGCCTGATGACAACAATAATCAAAACTGCAAGGAACCTCGCAATCACTCTTATGTCCAAAATATTGTGCACAAGTGCTAAATGACCATGCACCTGCAATGCAGTGAGCTTGATCCCATGTATAACCTCCTTTGAGGGTTTTCATTTCTTCTCTTGATAGTTTTTTCATGCTTCCAAATTTTGAATTATGCATCATTTTATTTAACGAACATTATGGCAATGATGCTTAGCCAGTAATTAAATTTTCAATCCACAAGCTGTCTAATATTTACAGCTAGATGTCTTGGCGAAGTGGTAAATTTTTCTATTAAGAATGGAGTAAGCAGTTCTAAATCTTCTGCGTGAAACTGTAGGGGGAGTTTATATCCATTGATAAAAAGAGTAGGCGTAAATTGAATGTTATTCTGTTTGCTCCACTGTGCATGCTTATCCAGAAGCTTAGTAAGATCTTTTTCTGAAGATTCCTTCCATTTTGTCTGCCAGCTTGTTAAATTCATGTCTTCATACCAATCTTTTAATATCTTACTACCGGTGCTGTTGTTAGTTGACGAATGATATGTATCAAGAATATGTTTAACAGCAATGTAACGACGATCCGCTTTGTCGTCAGCATCGATTACAAATCGGATCGTAATTCCAAAATTACCTGGGTAATTATCTAACAAATGATCCAATTGTGTATGTACTGTTGCACATGGGCGGCAATATGGATTGCATGCTACCATAATTTGTAAAGGAGCGAATTGGTCGCCCAGAATAATATCATCTAACCAAGGAGTTATGTTGGCAACTTGTTGTTGATAAAGTAATGACACAAAAATGTCGGGATTGCGTTTCCATTTCAAAAGGGCTATTTCCTTTTTTTCTATGTCAGCCACCTTTAGTAATAGTGGCTTTATATAAAGCCACGTCAATCCTGTTAAAAGAAAGGATAAACAGAAAAATATTACAGAAGATTTAGTGATCGCCCGCAATGGTATGTCATGAATATTATTGTCTTGTGAGAATAAAAGGTAGGCACTCACTATAATTGCTTGCAGGATCAAAATTCCCACAATTGACAGGCAAATTTTGCACCAGCTTTTTACAATAAGCCATTGATAGAAAAAGGAAAATAAGGCAAATAAAATTGATAGTGCAGATGGAATTGATAATAACAGCA